>JACCEA010424505.1_pt1 | contig 28904 bp, 30 predicted proteins | sample 7449851 | NCBI WGS metagenome assembly JACCEA01 (sample SAMN15323453, study PRJNA562643) | freshwater metagenome | isolation source: river surface water | place: USA:Blue River Watershed | collected 2017-08-18
CCCGGAGCAAGCCGCCGTTGCTGGCGGGGGAGCTTCGTATCACCTAACTGCAAGCGTGAACGGCGTGATCTCGACAAACAGCGTGCAGTTCTTGCTGAACTAACTACCAGTTGAGACCGAGGCTTAGGGCCGCACGCAAATCGCCAACCTCTGAGTCGACCGAACGAATAAAGCCAAGCCTTTGTGCCTCGCTGGCGCGAACCTTGCTGTTTGATACTTTGCGCACCTCGCCGGCAAGCGAGATCTCGCCGAAGGCAACCAGGTTGTGAGCAATTGGTTTGTCTTGAACTGCGGATGCGATGGCAAGGGCAATGGCCAAATCGGCGGCAGGCTCGGTTAGGCGCACACCGCCAACGGTAGAAACATAAACATCGCTGTCGCCAACTCGAAGCCCGGCTCGGCGTTCTAGAACCGCAAGCAACATGGCAACTCGGGCTGAGTCGACACCGTTGGTAACCCGGCGAGGCTGAGGCGTAGATGACTTCACCACGAGTGCCTGAACCTCGGCAATCAGCGGGCGCTTGCCCTCGACCGTGACGGTTACGCAGGTGCCCGAAACCGGGGCATCGCCTCGCGATAAGAACATGCCACTTGGGTCGGCGACCTCGTTGATGCCCTCGCCGGTCATTTCGAAACAGCCAACCTCATCAGTTGGACCAAAGCGGTTTTTCATTGACCGCACAAACCTAAGCGAGGTTTGGCGATCGCCTTCGAAGTGGCAAACCACATCGACCAGGTGTTCGAGTGCGCGAGGCCCAGCGATGTTGCCATCTTTGGTAACGTGACCCACCAAAATAATGGGCAGCGCGCGCTCTTTGGCGACGCGAATCAGGTTGGCGGCTACCTCGCGAATCTGTGATGGCATGCCGGCTGCGCCATCGATCTCGCCGGCTGCAATGGTTTGCACCGAGTCGACAACCAAAAGTTCTGGGGCGATGGCATCGATTTGGCCAAGCACGGTTGAAAGGTCGGTTTCTGAAGCTATGTAAAGGTTGTCGCTCATGGCAGCGGTGCGCTCAGCACGCAAATGAATTTGGCCAACCGACTCTTCGCCGCTGACATACAAGACTTTTTTGCCCGACTTAGCCGTGTTGGCTGCTACTTCGAGAAGCAGAGTTGACTTGCCCACCCCGGGTTCGCCAGATAGCAAAACCACTGCACCGGGCACTAGGCCGCCACCTAAAACGCGGTCAAACTCGCCAACCTGGGTAGACCAGGCCGAGACCTTTTCGGTTGAAACATCGGTAATCGGTTTTGCTGCCGAAGAGCCAACAATGGCTACCGCGCGAACATTGCGAACCGTGCCCAAGCCGCGGCCGCCACCGGCTGCGCCCTCTTGCATTGTGTCCCAGGCTTGGCATTCGCCGCAGCGGCCAACCCACTTGGGGGTGCTCCAGCCGCACTCGGTGCATACAAAGCTGCTTTTCGGGTTTGCCATGATTCAAAACTACCTTGGGCCCACGACAAAACCCTGACCTAAACTGAACTTGTGAACATCGAACGCATCGCAATTCTTGGCACCGGCTCAATGGGCGGCGCCATTTTGGCCGGCCTTCTAAAGTCGGGCATTTCGCCAAACAACATCTCGGTAAGCACCAAAACCACCGAGAGCGCCGAACGCCTTGCCGACGAGCTCGGTGTGCTTTCGTTTGCGATGGAAGACGGCGACGACGCAAACCAAATGGCGGTCGCCAACGCCCAGCTTATTTTGATCGGCGTGAAGCCTGCATACGTGCTCGAGGTGCTTGCCGATGTTGCCGATTCGCTTAACGACAACGCGCTAGTGGTTAGCGTTGCGGCCGGTGTGCCAACCACCGCCATGGAGGCCGTGCTGCCTGAAGACGTAGGCGTGATTCGCGCAATGCCAAACACCCCGGCAATCGTTGGTCGCGCCCTCACCGGAATTGCCGCAGGTTCTCGCGCAACCGAGTGGGCGGTCGAGACCGCTAGTCAGCTGTTCGAAACCGTAGGCCAGGTTTTGGTTCTTGACGAATCTCAAATTGATGCCCTCGGCACAATCTCTGGCTCTGGCCCGGCATACGTGTTTTATCTAATCGAACAGCTCACCAAGGCCGCCAAGCACCACGGTTTTAACGACGAGGATGCCGCCCTGCTGGTGAACCAGACTTTCTTAGGCGCCGCCGAATTATTAGTGGCGAGCGATAAGACCCCAGAGCAATTGCGCAAGCAAGTGACTAGCCCCAATGGCACGACGGAACGTGCGATTGCTCGCATGGCACAGACCGATCTTGAAGCAATGTTTATCGAGGCAACCGAAGCGGCTTTGGCTCGCTCGCGCGAACTTGCCAAGGGCCAAGCGTAGACAAATCACTGGCAGTGCTCAGCGAGCAAAGGGCTTTAAACGTTTAGCTGGTCGTCAAGAATGAATAGGCCGCCGAACGCACTCAGCATCGCCTGATTCCATTCCTGATCGCTAACCGGTGTGCGGTCGAATTCGGCAATCACTCTGCCGTGCAGCATGCCCAAGGCCATCACTGCGGCCGCTCGTGGGGTTAGGTGGGGCTTCAACATTTTTCGATCCTGCAGCAACTGCATGACCTCGGTAAACCCATCGGTCAGTTCATTCTGAACATCGATGATTGCTTCGCGAAGCAGTGGTCGCCCGGTCGTATTTCCAATTACGTTTGCCTGCTCACGAGCCGGGAACATCAAGAAGTGATTGTTTAGAAAGTCGATCATTTCGTCATAGTGCTGACCAATTTCTTCGACCGAGTGCATGCGCTCCATGAAATTCTTGGCTCGACGAATATCTTCTTTGATGCTTGCTTCAAACCTGTGCACATAGGTTGCGCGGATCAGCCCATCGCGGTCGCCGAAGTGGTGATAAATCGAACCAACAGAAACTCCGGTTTCGTTCGATATGGACTGAATTCGCACCGAGGCTTCGCCGCCATCTCGCAACGCAGCATCCGTGGTTTGCAGAACAAGCTCAACTGTGTCTTTGGCCCGCTCTTGTTTGGGTTGCGGTATTGCCTTGCGTTTAGGCATCTCGGCTCCTCGGGTCGTTCTAGAAAGTTTGAACCATTTTTTCCAATTCGGCAACGGTTTTGCCCAATGTCTGCCGTTTCGTTATCAAATACCCCGTCAAAAAAGAAGCGCACCGGCCTGGGCCGATGCGTCTCTTTGTTGAAACAGATTTACTTGGTGGTCTTTTTAGCCTTGACTGCCTTGGCGTTGAAGACGTTGATTCCAATAATTCCGCAAGCGGCACCAACCACCTGGGCAATAATTAGGCCGCCCTGAACGCCTAGGTCGTGGCCCGCAAGCAGCAGCGCGATTGTGACAGCTGGGTTAGCCTGAGCGCCAGTTGAAGTGAACTGCAGACCGGCGAAAACCCAAAGGGCTACGGCCAACGGAATTAGGTTGCCCTTCTTGTTTGAGGCCAAGAATCCGACTAGGAAAACTAGCCCGCCGGTGATAACCCACTCGCCAATAAGCTCAGGCAAGGTAGCGTTTCGGCCGTTGGCAAGGCTGCCTACGGTCTTGCCCCAGATTGACAGGCCAATCCAAATGCCGACTAGACCACCAGCAATCTGAGCGACTATGTAGCCAAAGAATTCGCTTAGCGAAAGCTCTTTCTTGGAAAAGAAATATAGAGAAACGATCGGGTTTAGGTGCCCTCCGCTAATGCCGCCGGTGACCAAGATCGCCAAACCAAGGGTAATTGCAATACCAGCCGTGGCAAGTTGGGTGCCCGACGACGAAATTGCTGCACCGATAGCGGTCAAAAATAGGGTTACTCCAAGAAACTCGACAATGAGCTTCTTCAATAGTGGGTTGATTTTCATTTATTTGTCTTCCGTTAGGGTTACTAGTGCTTCGTTGCGCTTTAGAAAGCCGGGCTTCCAGGGTGGATCAAATCGAGCCCAGTATATGTTTCCTACCGGCTTAAGGCCCTGTTGAATCACCGCGTTGCGTAAAAGTTCACCTTCAGCCAAAAAACGCTGTTCATTCCACGAACCACCAAATTTGCGAACCGCTACCAACTTCTCATCAACGTCAATTGTTGAAACTGCTGCGTTGGCAGGCTTGGGCACATCCTCAGCTTTTGTGCCTGCCGGCAGCACAAAGCTCACCAGATGCCGATTGGTTGCTGAGGGTTCTTGAATCACGGGCGCGGTCATCGCGAACTTTTTGCCCGATTCATTGCGCCCACTGATGTAGCTCACCAGCGGGCCAAACGCAGCATTGCCAGCGCTCATGAAGTCGCCTTGAACTTCAACCTGCATCAGCACGTGAGGCGCATACCTTCGAACTTCAAAGTCTCCGAAGTCTTGAACCAGAGCAAACTGCTGTTTTTCGGTCATGCTCTGAGTGTAGACTGGAGTAATCGTTTTGCCTCTGGCCCATTTGGTCGGTGGGCATCCAAAATCTGTGAGGTCCCTATGGGTTCAGTAATTAAGAAGCGCCGCAAGCGTATGTCGAAGAAGAAGCACCGCAAGTTGCTTCGCAAGACTCGTCACCAGCGTCGCAATAAGAAGTAAGTCGTCAATTCGGCTAACTCAACAAAAATCCCGTCAAGTTTGCTTGACGGGTTTCTTGTTTAAACGTTTCTCAAATCGAGTCTTGAGCTAAAGGTTCCTGAGGGTCTTGAGAATCGATGCAGCCCAAGGCTTGGTCTTCGCCAAGCGGCCAAGAACAATTAGCAAAATCGGAAACCAGAATCTTTTCAAAATCCATCGAATTAGTTTGAACATTAGACGCACCTTTCATTTTTTAGGTAGCCGGGTTTGGAAACAAAGGCATCGAGAGCTGCCCGAAATCTGACCGGATCGATTCGCCAGTAGTTGTGCACTTTGCCATTGATTAGAAGTACCGGAATCTCTTCGCGATAGCGTTCGGAAAGCAGGGCATCATCCAAGATGTTTTTCTCAACCAGTTGAACTTTGGCGGCAGGGAACGAGGCAGCGAAATCTGTGACCACCGAATCAACAACCTCGCGGGCATCATCGCACAGATGACAGCCGGGCTTGCCAATCAACATAAGTTCGATGTTCACACTTCAACCCTAATCATGCGAGGCAAAATCGCCAGCCTCGAACCTTGCGCGCGAGTAAACTTCTAGGGTGCCGACATCCCCAGAGAAGCAACCAAAGATTGCCGCAGCTTTCTTTGACGTTGACAACACTCTGATTCGCGGGTCGAGCAGCTTCTTGTTTGGAAAAGCCGCCTTTGAGCGCAAATTCTTCAGCCGCAAAGACTTCTGGAACTTCGCCTGGCACCAATTCCGTTTCATCTGGCGTGGCGAGAGCGCGAAGACTTTGACCAGCATCAAAGACCGCGCACTAGGTCTGATCGCCGGCCACAAAGCCGAAGAGTTGGCTGCCCTAACCGAGACGGTCTACAACGACTACATCTGCCCAAAACTTTGGCCAGAAACCGTGCGACTTGCAAAAGAGCACATTGCCGCTGGCCGCGAGGTATGGCTGGTCACCGCTACCCCGCAAGAAATTGCCGAAGTAATGGCTAAGCGACTGGGCCTAACCGGTGGTCTGGGCACGATTGTCGAGCGCAAAGACGGCATTCTCACCGGCCAGTTGGTTGGCGAAGCTTTGCACGGCAAGGCCAAGCGCAAGGCCGTTAAGCAGCTTGCAAAAGAGCGCCGCATCAGCCTCAAGAAGTCATTTGCCTACAGCGACAGCCACAACGACCTGCCCATGCTTACGGCAGTTGGCAACCCCGTATGTGTAAACCCGGATGCGATCTTGCGTATTCACGCCAAGGCCGCCGACTGGCAGATTCTCGATTTCAAAAAGCGCGAACTGCGCGCCAACAAATAAGAAAAACCCCGGCCATTGACCGGGGTTTTCTATAAAAAGGCTTCTAAGGCTCTAGGCGGTTTGGTCCGCGGAACAGGTAGCCGACTTCGCAAATGTTTGGCTGGTGCAAAAGCAACATCAAAACTCGAAGCAAGCCCATGCCGAAACCGCCGTGAGTAGGCGCTCCATACTTGAAGAAGTCGAGGTAGGTCTGAAGGCCCTCTGGCTCTAGACCCTTTTGCTTGACCTGCTCGATGAGCACATCGAGGCGGTGTTCACGCTGGGCGCCAGTGGTAATTTCGGTGCCCCGCCAGATTAGGTCGTAGCTGTTGGTTAGTGCCGGGTTGTCGGCGTGACGCATGTGGTAGAACGGGCGCACAGTTGCTGGGTAGTCGGTGACGAAAACGAATTCGTGACCGTGGGTCTCTTCGGCCCAGGCAGCAATTTGACGCTCGCCCTCTGGGTCTAGGTCGCCGCCGCGCTCAACAACGTGTCCGCGCTGCTTGATGATTTCAACTGCATCGGCAAGAGTCACGCGCGGGAATGGAATCGATGGCACCTTGATCTCAATGCCGAATAGCTTCTCAATTTCAGCGCCGTGCTTTTCTTTTACCGCGGCAATTGCCAGGTGCATCAGTTCTTCTTGAATCGCCATGATGTCTTCGTGCGAATCAATCCACGAGACCTCCATGTCGACCGAAACAAACTCGGTTGCGTGACGTGATGTGAACGATGGGTCGGCACGGAAAACCGGACCAATCTCGAAGATGCGGCCAAGGCCTGACATCATTGCCATCTGCTTGTAGAACTGTGGAGACTGCGCGAGGTAAGCGTGACCCTCGAAATATTCGAGCTTGAAAAGCTCAGCGTTTGACTCAGATGCCGATGCCATCAACTTTGGAGTGTGAAGCTCAACAAAGCCGTTCTCGACCCAGTATTTGCGCCAGGTTGCCTCGATGGTGGTCTGGATGTGGAAGACCAGATTCATTTCGGGGCGACGAAGGTCGAGGAATCGCCAGTCCATGCGCTTGTCGATCGAAGTGTCATCGGCAATCGGGGTCTCTGGATCTGCAAGGGTAACAATCTCAACATCGTCGAGTTGAATTTCAAGACCGCCAAGTTTTACGCGCTCGTCGTGAACCAAACGTCCCTTGATCCAAACGAATGAACCGTTGGTGAGGGTTGAAACTTTGGCAGCAAGCGCGTCGCTCTCGTCGGGTTGTTCGTCGATTACTGGGCGCGGGTAGGTGACCTGAGCTGAGCCAGATTCGTCACGAATGATGATGAACTGGATGCGCTTCTGGTCGCGAAGTTTTTCTACCCATCCGCCAAGCAGAACGGGGCCATCTTCACGAGCCTGAAGTGAAGAAATGAGGGAGCGGTCACGCATGTGAATCCTTGCTTTCTGATGTTGCCCAAACGAGCCTGAGAGAAGGCTGAGGGCTCTAAAACTCAAGTTTAGCGGAGGGTAGACTTGAGGTATGCCCGCCGACCGCATTCACCTCATTCGCCACGGCGAAGTGCACAACCCAGATGGTGTTTTGTATGGTCGTTTGCCGCACTTTAGATTGAGCGACGTAGGCCACAAGATGGCCGAGGCAGCAGCAGCTGATTTGCGCTCTCAAGGTCGCCGAGTCACCTCAATTGTTTCAAGCCCATTGCTTCGAACTCGAGAATCGGCCGAACACGTGCAGTCAATTTTTGGCGTGAACCCAACAATCGATGAGCGGCTGATCGAACCCACCAACGTGTTCGAGGGCAAGCAACTTTCTGCGAACTATTTGGTGCGTCAACCACTGCAACTTTTTCACCTTCGCAATCCCAACAAACCGAGCTGGGGTGAGCCATACCGTGAAATCGCGCTGCGAATGCAGGCTGCGATGTTCGACGCTTGGAATAACACTTTTGATGGCGATGTTGTTTTGGTTGGTCACCAACTGCCGATTGTGATGGCCAGCCTTTCACTTGGCGGCCAAAAACTGCCGCACAACCCCAAGCAGCGCCGCTGCGGTCTTTCGAGCATCACCACATTTGAACGGAAAGGAAACACATTTGTTGAAGTTGATTATCGTGAGCCGAGCAAGGGTTTGCACGCTATCGACCGGGGTGCAGTTTGAAATTTAGAAAGTACCAAAAACACATCGCCCTTGGCTTAACCGTATTCATGATCGCCACTTTGTTGATTGGCACGCTATCGGGCTGCACCGCTAATGATCCATTGGCCCAGCAGTTCAAAGCGGGCGACAACAAAAACTACATCGCAGGCGATGGCACCGTTACTGAATTTGCGAAGGCCAACCGAGCCAAAGCAGCGGTTTGGAATGGCGAGACCGAGAGCGGTGAGTCGATCGCAAGCACTCAGCTAAAGGGTGTTGTTCACGTGGTCAACTTTTGGTACGCCGGCTGTGCCCCATGCCGAGCCGAGGCGCCCGATCTGGTTGCACTTGCCAAGCAGTTTCCGAAGGTGCAGTTCATTGGCGTGAACGTTCGCGACTCGGCGGCTACAACAATCGCTTTCGACAAGAATTTTGGAATCACCTGGCCTTCGATTATCGATGCCAAAACGGGTTCTGTAGTTTTGGCTTTCACCGGTATCGTCACACCGCAGGCTGTGCCAACCACACTCGTTATCGACAAGGATGGCCAGGTCTCGGCGAGAATCCTTGGTCGCATCGACAAGTCAATTTTGAGCACTCTGATTAAAACCGCGGTCGAGGAGAAATAACTTGAACCCGGGCGAAATCATTCTTGGCGGCTCGCTGTTTGCGGCCATACCTATGGCATTGCTGGCCGGAATCGTTTCTTTCATTAGCCCTTGCGTGCTGCCGCTCGTGCCGGGATACCTCGGTTTCGTCTCTGGTTTGTCTAACCAGCGCTCACGCATGATTTTGGGTGCGGTTCTATTTGTGTTGGGCTTCTCGGTCGTGTTCGTCTCATTTGGCGCGCTCTTTGGCGGCATCGGCGCTGTGGTTTACGGCAACGGTCTGGCTTGGGTGCAGCGAGTGCTTGGTGTGTTCGTGATTTTGCTTGGCTTTGTTTTGATTGGCCAGTTTTCTTTCATGCAGAAGACCATCAAGCTGAACGTTTCTTCGAAGCTTGGTCTGATTGGGGCACCGCTTTTGGGTCTGGCCTTCGGCCTTGGCTGGACACCCTGCATTGGCCCAACGCTTGCCGCGGTTCTAACCCTTGCCGCAGACACTGCTTCACCGGCCCGAGGCGCAATTTTGGCGTTCGTTTATGCGCTCGGCCTTGGCTTGCCGTTCATTGCAATAGCCGCCGGGTTTGGCTGGGCGACTAAGTCGGTCGGTTTCGTCAAGAAGCACATCCGTGGCTTCAATATCGCCGGTGGTGTTCTTTTGATTGCCCTCGGTGTGATGCTGGTGCTTGGCATTTGGAACGGTTTTGCCGCCTGGATTCAGTTGGAGGTGTTTGGCTATTTCAAGCTCGCCCTCTAAATCTGATTTTGATTCGAACGATGAAATCAAATCACCCCAGTTGAGTCTTGCCGGTTGGTCACGCTGGATCTGGCGTCAATTGACCTCGATGAAAACCGCCTTGCTGCTTCTTTTGTTGCTCGCAGTTGCGGCGGTGCCAGGTTCGATTTTTCCTCAGCGTTCGGCAGACCCCAATGGCGTCACCGCCTACTTCGACAACAACCCGACTCTTGCGCCGATGCTCGATTCCGTTCAACTTTTCGATGTTTATACCTCGGCTTGGTTTTCGGCGATTTATATTCTGCTTTTCATTTCACTAATCGGATGCGTTTTGCCGCGCACCGCCGTGCACTTCAAGGCACTTCGCTCTGCACCAGTCGAAACCCCACGCTTGCTTTCAAGGATGCCGGCTCACCTAAAGGTGACCGCGAGTGCCAAATTGCGAGCCACAGTTCTTGAATCGGCAGCCGCACTGCTCAAGAAGCAGGGCTACCGGGTTCAGATTCAGTCGGGTGCAGACCGAAAGCCGGCTTCGGTTAGCGCCGAACGCGGTTACATGCGAGAGACCGGAAATTTGGTTTTTCACCTTTCTTTGATTGGTGTTTTGGTCGCGGTGGGTGTTGGCGGCGGCCTCAGCTACAGCGGTCAGCGCGTTTTGGTTGAGGGCGAATCGTTCGTTAACAACTTGGCCGGCTTCGACTCGTTCTCACCTGGCACATTCTTTACCGAAGACAAATTGGTGCCATTCAGCGTTTCGCTCGACAAGTTTGAGGTCGACTTTGATCTTCTCAACGAGAGCAACATCGGCACCCCGCTAGATTTTCGTGCTTTTGTTACCAGTCAGGTGGTTGGCGAATCGCAGCCACGCACCGGCCTAATTCGAGTCAATGAACCCCTCGAGCTTCCTGGTTCAAACCTTTATCTGACCGGCAACGGTTATGCCCCGCAACTCACCATCCGCGACATCGATGGCAACATCACCTATCAAGGTGCAACACCGTTCTTGCCGCAGTCGGCCAAATACACATCGCTGGGCGTAATCAAGGTGCCAGATGCCAAAAAGCAGTTTGGTTTGATTGCGTTTTTCTACCCGACGGTCGCCGAATTGGAAACCGGTGCACTCACCTCGCTTTACCCTGCGCCCTATGATCCGCTCTTGACCATGAATGTGTATGTGGGCGACCTTGGCATCGATGGCGGTGCTCCAAAAAACGTTTACGCTCTCGACACTTCAAAAATGAAGCAGGTTGCCGGCGGCAAGAGTGGCGTTAAGGGTCTAAAGCTCGAGGTTGGTCAAACCGTCAAGCTGCCAGGCGACCTGGGCACCGTGGCTTTTGATGGCCTCAAGCGCTTCGCTTCACTCGATGTCAGCTACAACCCCGGCGGGCTCTGGGTTTTGGTCTTCTCGCTTCTGGCTCTGGCTGGCGTGACAACTTCGCTTCTGGTGCCTCGCCGCCGAGTTTGGGTCAAGCTAAACGAAACCGGCTTTGAACTAGCGGCATTGGCCCGAGGCGACGACCCAACCCTCGACAAAGTCTTGAATGCACTCGCAACCGAACTTAAACCAAGCACCCCAAGCACAGAAAGCAAAGCATGACTTCGATCGCGCTAAACCCAGAGCTCGCTGGCATTTCTCGTCTGCTGATCCAGGCGGCTATGTTGGTCTATACGACTGCCTTTTTGACCTTCGCGTTTCACCTTTCAAAATTGGCCAGCGTCGAAAAGAAGGTGCGCACAGGTGCATCAAGACTTGAACGCGCCGGCATCATCCTGCTGTCTATCGCGGCTACCATTCATGGCACCGGCGTGGTTCTGCGTGGCATTTCGGCATCACGTGTTCCATGGGCAAACATGTATGAATTCTCGATCACAGGGTCTTTTGTTGTAGTCACGATTTTCTTGCTGGCGCTGACCATCAAAGACATTCGATTGATCGCCACCTTCGTGGCCGGCTTCAACCTGTTGATCCTGGGCACCGCCGACACCATATTTTGGGTCAATGTGAAATCGTTGATGCCCGCTCTTCAGAGCTATTGGCTAGTTATTCACGTATTGGTGGCGGTGCTAGCAACCGCGTTCTTTAACATCGGTGCGGCCCTGTCAATCGCATACATTTTCAAGACCGCAAAATGGGTCGAAAAATCAAAGCTCAAGTTTGTGGCAACCTTTCGTCGCATCTTGGCTCTGTTCCCTGCTCCAGAAAAGATGGAACGCCTGGCCTACCGCTTCAACATCATCGGTTTCATCCTGTGGAGCTTCACGCTGATAGCTGGTGCCATTTGGGCCGAACGCGCCTGGCATCGCTATTGGGGTTGGGACACCAAAGAAGTCTGGACGTTCATCATCTGGACCATCTACGCCGGTTACTTGCACGCAAACGCAACGCGTGGCTGGACGGGAAAACGCTCGGCCTGGCTTGCGCTGGTGGGATTCGTCGCAATTCTGTTCAACTTCACAATTGTGAACCTATTCTTCAAGGGAATGCACGTTTACAGTGGCCTCAAATAGACCGGCACTAATCGACCTGCTCTCGTCGGCGAGAGTGGCTTCGCTGCCCCTGCGCACTCGATTTCGCGGGGTTGTTGACCGCGAGGTGATGCTCTTTGAGGGGCCTAACGGTTGGGCCGAATGGTCGCCATTTGTCGAATACTCGGATGAAGAAGCGGCGGTTTGGCTCAACGGCGCAATCGAATATGCCTTCGGTGAGCAACCGGTTCAGCTGCGCGATCGAATTGCAGTAAATGCCACATTGCCCGCTGTTGACGCCAGTCAGGTTTTGGCCACACTTGCCCCGTTTGGCAGCTTTCGAACCGTCAAAATAAAGGTTGCCGAAAAAGGGCAAACCCCAGGCCAAGATGTCGACCGAATCGTTGCTGTCAAAAATAACTTTCCAGAAGCAAAAATTCGCTTGGATGCCAATGGGGGCTGGAGCCCCGAGCTTTCATTCAGTTTCATCAAGGCACTGAAGGGGCAGGGCATCGAGCTCGAATATCTCGAGCAGCCCTGCAAATCGATTGAAGAGCTGGTCACGCTTCGAGGGTTAATTTCCGATGCGGGTTTGGCAGTCAAAATTGCGGCCGACGAGTCCGTTCGTCGAGCAACCGATCCGCTCCAGGTGGCACGCGCCGGCGCAGCCGACATCCTGGTTCTAAAGGCGCAGCCGCTTGGCGGAGTTGCGCGAGCTCTAGAAATTTCGGCCGAGGCAGGATTGCCGGTTGTGGTTAGCAGTGCCATCGATTCGTCGGTGGGCTTGGCGATGGGTGCTGCGCTCGCCGCGGCGCTGCCAGAACTTGATTTTGACTGCGGGCTGGGAACGGCGGCCTTGCTGGCCGGCGATGTTACTCGCGAACCCTTGAAGCCGGTTGATGGCTTTATCGACGTTCGTCGGGTCGAAGTTGACCCCATGAAGCTCGATGTTTTCGAAGCCGAAGATCACCGCATTGACTGGTGGATAGAACGCCTTGACCGCAGCTTTTCGCTGTTGCACCCGGCAAGTTAGGCTTGAAACATGACCAATCAGGTTTCTGAGATTTTTGATGGCAGCATTTGGCACGAGGTGCCGGGCTTTGGCGAGCTCGAAGATGTGACCTACCACAAGCACATGACGCTAGGCATTGTGCGCATTGCTTTCAACCGCCCAGAGGTTCGAAATGCCTTCAGGCCAAAGACCGTCGATGAACTGCACCAGACACTTGATCACGCACGCATGGATTCTCGCGTTGGTGTGGTGCTGCTTACGGGAAACGGGCCATCGCCCAAAGACGGCGGCTGGGCTTTTAGCTCGGGCGGCGATCAACGCGTGCGCGGTCGCGACGGTTACAAATATGCCGAGGGTGAGACGGCCGAAACCATCGATGCCGGTCGTTCTGGCCGACTGCACATTCTCGAAGTTCAGCGACTGATTCGTTTCATGCCCAAGGTCGTAATCGCTTTGGTTCCGGGTTGGGCTGCCGGCGGTGGCCACTCGCTAAACGTGGTTGCCGACCTTTCAATTGCAAGTGCTGAGCACGCGCGTTTTAAGCAGACCGATGCCGACGTTGGTTCGTTTGATGCTGGTTATGGCAGTGCCTATTTGGCTCGCCAGACCGGGCAAAAATTCGCTCGCGAAATCTTCTTTCTGGGTGCCGAATACGATTCCCAGCGCGCCTATGAGATGGGTGTCGTAAACAAGGTTGTGGCGCACGCCGATCTTGAAAAAGTGGGCGTTGAGTGGGCAACCGCAATTCTGCGCAAGTCGCCTCAGTCAATTCGCATGCTCAAGTTTGCATTCAACGCGGTTGATGATGGCATTGCCGGTCAGCAATTGTTTGCCGGCGAGGCAACCCGCCTGGCATATGGCACCGACGAAGCGGTCGAGGGGCGCGATTCGTTCTTGCAAAAGCGCGAGCCCGACTGGTCGCCTTACCCTTGGCACTTCTAATCGCTCAATAAAGTGACTAAACCGCTCAAGCTGCTCGCAGCCAACGACACCTTTGGTGCTCTTTTGGCATTCACCGATGTGCTCGACGGCAAGTTGGCAGTGTTTATCACCCCGCCTGAGGTGAATGGCAAGATGCCAGAGACTTTCGGGTTGCCAGCCGAGGTGGCCGATGACGTTGCTTTGATCGTCGAGAGTTCTGGTTCAACCGGAACCCCGAAGCGAATCGAAATTTCGCGCGAGGCACTGCTCAATTCGGCTGATGCATCTGCCCTTGCCCTTGGCTCTATCGAAGCAAGTTCGCAGTGGCTCTTGGCTTTGCCGATCAACTTTATTGCCGGGGCAAATGTTCTGATTAGATCGGTGCTCTCTGGCAATCAACCCGTCATGATGAACACGTCGGTGCCCTTCACCGCAGAGGCATTCGCTCGATCAGCATCTCACCTGAAAGCCGATCGCAGATACACGTCTTTGGTTCCGGCGCAGCTAAAGCGAGTTATTGATGCAGCAGAAGCGGATGACTTTATTCGCACTCAGTTGGCCAAGTTTGACGCGATTTTGGTTGGAGGTCAGTCTGTTCCAGAGGAACTTGTCGCAAGGGCTCAGGCATTGGGCGCTAACGTCGTGGTCACCTATGGCATGACCGAGACTTCGGGCGGCTGCGTTTATAACGGCAACCCGCTGGCCCAGGTTGAGGTGCGAATTGCTGCAGATGGTCGAGTGGCAATCAGGGGAGCAACCCTGGCAAATGTGGCTACCGACGAACGAGGCTATTTTGTTACCAACGATGCCGGCGAAATCGATGATTCCGGAAGGCTTATCTTGCACGGTCGAATAGATCGAGTGATTACATCCGGTGGAATCAAGGTTTCGCTCGATCGCGTTGAAGCCCTCGCCGCATCGGTGGTTGGTGTTGCAGACATCGCAGCTGTAGCCATCGAAGACAGCGAGTGGGGGCAGCGGGTAGGAATTGCCTATGTTGGCAGCCCGGAGGTCGCCGACACGGTGGCACTTGCGTTGGCAAGTGACCTGGGCCCGGCCGGCAAACCGGTGCGAATATTGCGAGTCGACACCGTTCCAAAGCTTCCGGCAGGAAAGAATGATTTGCAGGCAATCAAGAAGTTATTTGAGGAGAAGCGTTGAGCAAGAAATCAAAGAAGAAAGCCTCGATAAAACTTTGGGTCGAGGGGGCCAGGCTGCGCACCTTGCCGTTGGCAATCGCACCGGTCGCTATTGGTGCAGGCGTTGCGGCCGAACTTCAAATGTTCAACGCAACCCTGAGCCTGCTAGCGCTTTCGGTCGCACTTTTTCTTCAGATTGGTGTGAATTTCGCCAACGACTACTCTGATGGCATTCGTGGCACCGACGCCAATCGCGTTGGGCCTCTTCGCCTAACCGGCTCAAAATCGGTGAGACCAGCGGCAGTCAAATACGCAGCCTTCGCGTTCTTTGGCCTGGCAGCAATAGCTGGACTGGCTATTGTGCTGCTAACCCAGCACTGGTGGTTCTTGGCGGTCGGCGCTTTGGCGATTGTGGCCGCTTGGTTTTACACCGGCGGAAAGAACCCATACGGCTATGCGGGTTTGGGTGAAGTAGCAGTTTTCATCTTCTTTGGTCCGGTTGCCGTTTATGGCACCGCTTTTATTCAAATCGGTCGTTACAGCGATTTCGCGATGCTCGGTGGAATCGCAGCAGGCCTTTTTGCCGCCGCGGTTTTGATGGTCAACAACATCCGTGATCTTGATCTAGACAAGCACGTTGGAAAACGCACGCTTGCGGTTAATCTCGGCAAAAGCTGGGCCAAGGCCGTTTATTTTGTGATGTTGTGGGCACCGTTTGCGATTTTGGCCCCGTTGCCGATGATTTTTCCAGCGACCTTCTTCACCTGGCTGTCGCTGTTTTTTGTGATTCCGGCGACACTGATTGTGGCCACCGCCAAGCAGCCGAAAGAGCTAATCTTGGCCCTAAAACTCACCAGCTTTGCGGCACTGGCATACGGCCTATTTTTGGGCTGGGGTTTTGCAACCGTGGTTTTCGTGCTCGGCTAAAAACCCCGCAACTAAACGTCTTTTGAGTCGCCCTTGGCGCTATCGTCGGCAGCATCTTCAACATCGGTGTCTCGATCGTTGCGCTTTTGAATGCGGCGAAAAATATCTTCTGAAACGGCCGAGCGGTGTTTCTCAAAAAAGAGAAGAGAAATCGCTAGCGAAACCACCGCCGAAATCAAGGCGGCAAAGAATGGGTCGAATTGAAGGGCCAACATGATGGCAAGTAGGCCCACAAAAAGCCCGACTCGGATGACGATGTATTTAAACCACGGATTATTCATGGAATAAGTCTAAGTTTGTGGCTGGTTAGAGTTAACCTATGCGTCTCTTGATCTTCGTTTGGGTAGTCATCGGCATCGCCGTGATTTTTGGCCTCGTCTATGGCATAAGTGCCCTGATTGAGCGCAACCGTAGGGCCAAGATCAAAACCGCCGCACCAGATGACGACCCGCAATTTTTGCGCGATTTGGCAAAGCGGCTAGCCGATGAAGAAGAGAAAAAGAAGAGCGAGCAAAAGCCAGAAGAACCGGGCGATGAGCAATAGTTCGCCGGCTCAGGTTTATGCGGCAACCCTTCTAGCGAGCCTTGCCAAGGCCGGAGTGCGAAACTATTTTTTGGCACCTGGCGCTCGTTCTCAGGCGCTGGCAATCGCTGCCGGTCAATTGGCTGATGCCGGCAAAATCAATCTTCATGTTCGCCTCGATGAGCGCAGTTTGGCTTTCAACGCCCTTGGCGCAGCGCTAGCCAGTGGTGAGCCATCGGTGATCATCACCACGTCGGGAACGGCAGTTGCTAACCTGCACCCGGCCGTGCTTGAAGCCAACCATTCGGGTGTGCCACTAATTCTTTTGACCGCAGACCGGCCAGATGAATTGCGGGGTGTTGGCGCTAACCAAACCACCAACCAGATTGGCATTTTCTTTGATGCCGTGCGCGAGGTTTTTGACGTTCAAGCTCCGAGTGGGCGACCCACCGAAATTGCTGAGGCCACCAAATTGGCTACCGATGCGATTGGCGTTTGCATGGGTTACGACGGCGAACAGCCTGGGCCGGTTCAGTTGAATCTGGCTTTCAGAGAGCCACTCTCGGCGATCGAGCCAAATGCGGCAACCCTTGATCCAGCAGTGGCGCTGCCAGAGATTTTTGATCCACACCCCGAGTTCGCCTTGCTTACCGCGGCCGTTCCAACGGTTGTGGTGGCCGGCGCTGGAGCCGGCGGTGATGCCGTCGAGTTGGCCGAGGCTTTTGGATGGCCTCTGTTAGCGGAGCCTTCATCGGGTTCCCGTGTCGGCGCGAATGCCATTTTGGGCTATCGAAAAATTCTTGAACAGCAGCCCGAGCTTGCCGGTCGAATTGGCCGCGTGATCGTTTTCGGTAAACCAACTCTTGGCCGCGCGGTCATCAAACTTTTGTTCAAACCCGAGGTCGAGGTTGTGGTCATTCGCAGTCGCGTGATGGGGTTCTTTGATGTGTCTCAGCGCGCAACCGCAATTGTCGACGAAATCACAGTTGACGACGAGGTAGATTTTGAGTGGCTCGAAGCCTGGCGAAAAGCCGACCAGTCTTTCACTCATGCGGGTGCAAACAAACTCGATCGTCGCAGTTTGGTCGAAGCCGTATGGGCTGCAACCGAACCACAGGATGACCTGATTCTTGGAGCATCAAGATTGATTCGCGAGGCCGATGTTTGGGCTCCGGCAAAGGCGGTGCGGGTCTATTCAAACCGCGGTTTGGCTGGCATCGATGGCACCGTTGCGACCGCCACCGGAATCTCGCTATTGCAGACCGGAACTACCCGAACGCTGATGGGCGACCTAACGCTTTTGCACGATGCCTCGTCGCTTGCCATCGACCCGACTGAACCTGCTCGCAACATTCAAATCATCGTCGGAAACGACGGCGGTGGATCAATTTTTGCTGGTCTCGAGATGGCTCAGAGCCTGGATTCTAAGAGTTTCGATCGCCTATTCAAGACACCCCAAAGCGTTGATATTTGGCATCTTGCCCAGGCCTACGGCTGGCAATATGTTCGGGTAGAGACCCCGGCTGAACTCTCGGCCGCTCTTTCGACCGCCGGTCGAATTTTGATCGACGTTCGACTCGACTAAATCAACTTAGGGCTTCGCGCACTGGGGCGAACTTGAGTTCGGTCTCGGCAAGCTCGGCATCCGGCTCAGAACCTTCAACGATTCCGCAACCGGCAAAAGCGCGAACGGTTCTGCCTTCGATTTGAGCGCCACGAAGAGCAATCGCCCACTCGCCATCGCCATCTGCGCCGATCCAGCCAACCGGCCCGGCATAACGGCCTCGATCAAAGTCTTCGAGCTCGGCCAAAAGTTTTTGAGCCTCGAGTCTAGGAGTGCCAGCTACGGCGGCAGTTGGGTGCAAAGCCGCGGCCAGATCAAGCACCGATGCGCTCTCGAGCAGCACGCCGTGAACATCACTGGCCAGGTGCCATAGGTTTGGCAGAGCCAGGCTGAAGGGTTTTGGATCTGCATCAACTTGACTGCAGAATGGCGCAAGGGCGTTGACAAGTGAGTCAACGGCAAAGGCATGTTCAAAGGTGTTCTTAGCCGAGGCAGCCAAAGCCGTTGCAATTGCGGAGTCAACACCTGGGTCGGTTCCGCGCCCGGCGGTGCCGGCTAGAACACGTGCCGACACCTGACCGTGTGAAACCCTAACCAGCAACTCGGGCGAGGCACCAAACATGCCGTCTACCGAATAGACCCAGCAGGTTGGGTATTTTTTGGCAAGTCGCTTAAGAACCGGGCGAAGGTCAAAATAAGGCGCCAATTCGGCCACCAGGTCGCGGGCCAAAACAACTTTTTCGAGCTTCCCAGCTCGTATGTTTTCAACGGCATCACCGACCGCCGATTTGAATTCCTGCGGCGTGTGATCGCCGATTCTGAATTCGACAGAGGGGTTGCGGTCATAGGTTGCCTCGGTCGACCAAAAGTTCGGCGCAACACCATCGTTAGGCAAACCCACGTCAACCCGAGTCAGCCAGGTTCGTCCGTCTCTGGTGCCAAGAATCAGTTTTGGCACGACCAAAACGCTTTCGGCCGAACTCTCATCTGCAAAGGCAATGCTGCCGAAAGCGATTAGTCCGGTGCCGGGCAGCTGAAGTTCATCTTTGATTTCGAATTTGGCAACCAGTTCACGCCATTGCGCTGCCAAATTAGCTATGCGGTTTGGGCCGGTAGCGCTTAGTCGCAGGGCTTCACCCCAGCCAACAAGTCCCTGGCCTCCCCGAATGAACGAGGTTGGATTCACTGGCAAATGTGCCAACAGGTCGAACTCTGCGTCGGCCTCTAATTCGATTGTGGTGAGGCTAAAAACCATGTTTCGCCTCATCTTTCGCTAACTGAGCGTTCGCTGTGAACCTTGAATATGCCTTTGGGTGGCACCCATGCAATAGATAACCTTGAAAGTGACCCAAAAAAATCCTAAGCCCGCGAAAGAGGTGCCCGATGCGCAAGTCACAATTGACCGCACTAGCTGCATCAGGTTTGGTGCTTTTTGGATTGTTTTTCGTGCCGGCTGCTGCATATGCCGATGACGAAGATGATGACGATCGTGACACCTCAGTCATTGAGCCGGGCAAACGTGAGCACGACGAAACCGATCGCAAACATAAAGACCTTGAAGAGCGATACGGCAAAGACGGTTACCTAATTGTTCCGCCACTTGTCATTCGCCCCGAAAAAGAGGGTGAAGAGCACGCAATCGTCGCTCCGTCAACCGGCCGCGGCAACACATCAGGTGAAAATTCGATTGCTCTTACCGGCGAATCGGTAAACATCGAAGGGGCCTCGATTGGCAGAGGTTTTGTTCTAACCACACCTAGCGGCGGCTCAGTTGGTCAGGTTGCGGGCCTAAACGTGGGCCAATTTGCCAATGAAACCTTAACCTCGTTCGACCCCGAGCAAAATCTGCCGGTCGAAATCGGCACCTCAAAGGCTGGCAGCAAGACCCCGGCCGACATTTTTATCGAGAGCGCTACCGTTGGCCTAATCGCCATGGGCGTGGGGGCAATTTCGCTTGGGGCGATAGCCGGAACCAGGGCAATTCGTCGCAAGTAGACTTGAGGCGTGAGCAAAGCTGATTTGGCGAAAAAGCCAGCTGAGGTTGCTGCCATGTTTGACGATGTGGCTGCAACCTACGACCTAACCAACACGCTGTTGTCGTTTGGTCAAGACCGCCGTTGGCGAGGCATTGTTCGCGATGCGGTCGACCCTCAAAACGGCCAAAAAATTCTTGATCTAGCTGCCGGCACCGGAGCATCTTCGGTTGCCTTTGCTAAACCCGGCGTAAAGGTGATCGCGGGCGACTTTTCAGAGGGCATGCTTGCAGTTGGTCGAAAGCGTCACCCCGAGATCGAATTTGTCTTTGCCGACGCAACCAAGTTGCCTTTCAAAGACAACGAGTTCGACGCGGTCACAATTTCGTTCGGTCTGCGAAACGTGGTTGATGTTAAGAAGGCGCTTTCTGAAATGCATCGAGTCACCAAACCCGGCGGCCGAATTGTGATCTGCGAATTCTCGAAGGTCTCGAACTCCGCGCTGCGCCCGCTCTACAACTTCTATCTAAAGCGCATTCTGCCAACGCTTTCTTCAATTGGCAGCAAAACCCCCGAGGCCTACGGCTACCTATCCGAGTCGATTTTGGCTTGGCCAGACCAATACGAACTGGGCCAAAAAATTACCAAGGCCGGTTACAAGGATGTTCAGTTTCGCAACCTAACCTTCGGAGTGGTTGCAGTGCACAGAGGCCTTAAGGTTGCGCCGAAGAAGCCTGCCGCCAAGCCTGTTGCTAAGAAGGCGGATACTAAGCCGGCCACTAAGCCGGCAGCAAAAAAGAGCGCAAAGTGAGCCCGATTTCGCTGCCAAGGCAGCTTAGAAAAGTTGCTGACCGCGCGCTACTGAAGTCGCTTGAGAGCGGCCTCGAAATAATCGAGACCAAGCTCAAAGAGTCGACCAGTCACGCCGAAAAAATCATCCACGCTTCATCGCGCCACCTGGTTGACGCTGGTGGCAAGCGAGTGCGACCAACCCTGGTCTTATTGGCCGCCCAGCTTGGCGAGCCAACCAGGCAACAGGTAATCGATGCCGCGGTGGTGGTCGAGCTAACTCACCTTGCCACTCTCTATCACGATGACGTAATGGACGAAGCGCCAACCCGTCGCGGTGTGCCAACGGCTCAAATGGTGTGGGGAAACTCGGTAGCAATTCTTACCGGAGACTTGCTCTTTGCGCGTGCCTCTCAGGTTGGCGCACACCTAGGCCAGGCATCTCTCGAGCTGCAGGCTGAAACCTTTGAGCGCCTTTGCTTGGGGCAATTGCACGAAACCATTGGGCCTACCGAGGGCGAAGACCCGATCGCTCACTACATTCAGGTTATGGCCGACAAGACCGGCTCACTGATTTCTGCGTCTGCTCGACTTGGCATTATTTTGAGTGGCGCGCCTGCAGAATATGAAGAACCGATGCGTTTGTATGGTGAAAAAATCGGTGTGGCTTTTCAGCTGATCGATGATGTGATTGACATTTCAGAGGCTGGTCCATCGGGCAAGACCCCGGGCACCGACCTACGCGCTGGTGTTCCAACCCTGCCGGTGCTGTTGCTTCGAAAGGCGGCAGCAACTGGCGATCAGGGTTCTATCGATCTTCTTGAAATCATCGATGGCGGCCTCGAAGAAGACCACAAGCTCAATGAGGCCCTCGTTCGCCTGCGCAATCATCCGGTTGCCGAGGCGGCCTACCAAGAGGCCAAGCGCTGGGCCGACGAAGCGGTTGCAGACATTCAGGTGTTGCCAGATGGCCCGGTAAAGAACGCCTTGGCGACATTCGCTCAGGCTGTAGTAGATCGCCAGCAGTAAGCGCTTTACTCTTTCGGCAATAAACTGAGAACTTCCGAATTTCTGATCAGGTAGGTCTCAATGAGCAATCTCACTCACCTAACCAACGCCGGCGTTTCTGTCCTCATCGACACCACTTCGGGCACTCCAGCCGTATTGCACTGGGGTAGAAAAATTCAGCCAGGCTTTGATGCCGAAGCGCTAGTGCTAACTCAAATCGAGCCAACTCCGCACTGTGACTTTGACGAACCGCAGACCATCGGAATCTGGCGTGAAAACGCCCGCGGATTTATTGGCGAGCCAACCATCAAGGGTTCACGACCTGGGCGTGACTGGAGCCACCACTTCACCGTTCGCAGCACCCAACAAGAAGGCAACACCGTCACATACGTGTCTGTCGATGCCGAAGCCGAGCTAGAGGTTGAAGCGCGATTTGAGTTGACCGAACAGGGCGTGCTGAAGCTTAGCCAAAAGGTCACCAACCTTGGGTTGAGCGAATTCACGGTTGAATCGCTTACCAGCTATTTGCCGGTGCCTGATTACACCAAGGATGTGCTCGATTTTCACGGTCGCTGGATGCGCGAGCGTCAGCCGCAACGCCAGGCGATTCGGGTCGGAAACTGGGTTCGCGAGGGTCGCGAGGGTCGCACCGGTCACGACTACACTCTGATTCAGTTTGCGCTCGCCGAGGGCACTACTTTTGAGCACGGCGAGGTCTGGGGTCTCAGCCTGGCTTGGTCTGGAAATAATCGCCACGTGGTGGAGCGCACTGCGATTGGTAGAACCAGCCTTGGCGCCGGCGAACTGCTTTTGCCAGACGAGATGGTTTTGGCCAGCAACGAGTCATACCAGGCGCCGACCGTGGTTGCGGTTTATGCCAACGACGGTATCGATGGGGCAAGTCACCGCCTGCACAGCATGCTGCGTGCTCGCCCAACACACCCAACCAACATCAGGCCTCGACCGGTCACCTTGAATGTTTGGGAAGCCGTTTATTTTGACCACGACTATGACAAGTTGGCAGCACTAGCCGATGCCGCTGCAGAAATCGGTGTTGAACGATTTGTGCTTGACGACGGTTGGTTCGGCGCTCGCCGCCACGACCGCGCAGGGCTTGGCGACTGGGTGGTTAGCAAGGATGTTTGGCCAGAGGGCCTTGGCAAATTGGTCGACAAGGTCAAGTCGGTTGGTCTCGAGTTTGGGCTCTGGTTCGAAGGCGAGATGGTCAACCAAGACAGCGACCTCTATCGCGAGCATCCAGAATGGATTCTTCAAGCAGGTGGCAGGGTTCCACCAGAGTTTCGCACCCAGCAGGTTCTCGACCTGGCGCACGAAGGTGCCTATCAGCATGTCTTCAACCAGACCAATGCAATCTTGAACGAACTCGACATCGCTTACATCAAGTGGGATCACAACCGTGTTCTGACCGAGGCTGCCCACTATGGCAAGGCGGCCGTTCGCAAGCAGGTCGAGGCAATTTATCGCCTGTTTGATGAGCTGAAGGCTGCTCATCCGGGGCTTGAAATCGAAAGCTGCTCTTCGGGTGGCGGCCGCATCGACCTTGGCATGATCGATCACGCCGACCGCTTCTGGACCTCAGACAACAACGATGCTCTCGAGCGTCAGTCGATCAACCGCTACACCTCGATCGTGATTCCGCCAGAACTTCTGGGCACCCACATTGGCCCAACCAAGGCGCATTCGACGGGCCGCACCCACAGCCACGCCTTTAGAGCAGTGACCGCTCTTTGGGGTCACGCCGGTCTCGAGTGGGATCTGACTGAGGCATCTGCCGAGGACAGGGCCATGCTGAAGAGTTGGACCGACTATTACAAAGCCAAGCGTGCTTTGCTGCACTCGGGTCGCACTGTTCGAGTTGACGGGTCTGAGTCAACCAACCAGATTCACGGTGTCGTTTCCCAAGACAAGAGCGAAGCGCTTTACATGTATGCCCAGCTCACCACCTCTGACTACAGTCGCCCTGCGAACATTCGCCTGACCGGGCTCGATGCCGAGTCCACCTATTTAGTCAAGGTTGTCGAGCCGGCTGGTGCTGCCGTTGCTATGCAGGCGTTGCCACCAAAGTGGTACGACGGAGTGCGCATTCCTGGCGCTCTGTTGGCCTCTGTGGGTATGCGCGCGCCTGTGCTTCGACCAGAGCAGGCCATGCTGATCGAGGCAACTCGCGTCTAAATCGCAACATACACTTAAACCCTTATGGGTTTGAGTTCAGCAAGAGGCCGCAGCGCCGAAATCGGTATGGCAGGCGCGTTTTTCGTTCAAGGAATCTCTAATACTCTGATGATTCCGCGTGTGCCTGAGCTTATTGACCAAATCGGAGTCGAGTTCACAACCTGGGGTTTGATCATCGGTCTTGCCGGCCTCGGCTCACTGCTCGGTCTAACTGTTTCTTCGAAACTCATCAGCCGATTTGGCACCCGCCTTGTTGTTCGCTGGGGAGCAATCCTGGCTGCCGCGTTCATGATGACCCTGCCGTTCGTGCACGATGCCTGGCTATTCTTTGCTGCCCAACTTGGCATGTCATTTGTGGGTGCCTGTGTAGGTGTCGCCATCAACGCACAGGCGGTAGCCCTTCAAAAGCTGTTGAACCGAGTGGTGATCGGCAAATTTCACGGCTCTTGGAGCATCGGCGCAGCTCTGTCGGTAGCTTTTAGCGGTTCGTTGGCATTGGTTTTGTCACTCGCCATGCACTTCTTGATTTTGGGCAGCATCTGTATCGTGGCCCTATTCATCACGACTCACTACATGCTGACTCCAGAAGAAGTGGGCAAATCTGACGACCGCAAGTTTGGCAAGAAGGTGTCGTTTTTCAAGACACCAAAACAGGTATGGCTGCTTACCGCGGGTCTATTTGCAGGTATGTTCCCAGAGATTTGCCTTATGGACTGGAGCGCGGTTTTTGCCAAGACTGAAATTGGCGTAAACGCTTCTCTCGGCGCTATGCCATACACAGTTTTTGGCATCGCAATGATCATCGGTCGCCTTTCGATTGGCCGACTCACCAAGCGTTTTCACATCAGCGAGCTTTCAAAATGGGGCGGCATCTTTGGTTCGGTTGCCCTTGGTCTTGGCGTTTGGCTGGGCCCAACCCTTGCCGCTTCAGACCAAATTCTCGGCCTTGTTGTTCTAGTTGCGCTTTGGTCGATTAGCGGTCTTGGCATGGCCCCAATGGTGCCCTCGTTCTTCAGCGGTGCCGGTTATGTGAAGGGCTTGCAAACCGCTCAGGCTCTTGCGCGCATGACTCTGGTAAACGCCATTGTGATGATGGGTGCCAAGATCGTGATGGGCGGTATCGCGCAGGGAGTCGACCTGCAGGTCGCCTTTATTTTTCCAACTGTCATGATGTTTGTTGCTGGCTTCATCGCACACGTGGTCGCTAAACGCGCAAAGCGGGCCGAGGCCGTCGCAAACGCATTCCCGCCTACCGGGCCAATCTCTATAGTTCAGGAATAGAAAATCCCCGCCGTGGCGGGGAGTCTCTGAAAATCCGCTAACTATCTAAAGTTAGTGAACTGAATATCAATATCCAGGTCCTTGTTTTTCAACAAGCTCATGGTCTCTTGAAGGTCGTCGCGGCTCTTGCTCTGAACGCGAAGTTCGTCACCCTGAATCTGGCTCTTGACGCTCTTCGGCCCTTCTTCGCGAATGATTTTCGAAATCTTCTTGGCCTGCTCTTGGTCGATGCCGTTCTTTAGCTCGCCCTCGATGCGGTATTCCTTGCCCGATGGGTACGGTTTGCCGTCGACAAAGCTTTTCAGCGAAATGCCTCGCTTGACCAACTTGGATTGGAAGACATCCAGCACGGCCTTTACTCGGTCTTCGCTCGCAGCCTTCATCAAAATCTTCTCGCCGCTCCAGTCGATTTCAGCGCCTACGCCCTTGAAGTCATAGCGAGATTCGATCTCTTTTTGAGCCTGCATTAGGGCGTTGTTCGCCTCTTGCTTGTCTACTTTGCTTACGATGTCGAATGTTGAATCAGCCATGGGTTCAGTTTACCTTCGGGTTCGAATTACTTTTGTGAAAGTTTTGCTGGGCGGGCGGTGCTTGAACGAATCAAAAGTTCCACCGGCCACTCGGTTGATTCTTCAACTCCCAGCTTGCTCTCATAGTCTGGGTCGTCGATTAGATCGAGAAGCATGTTGGTCGCAGTCTGTCCCTGTTCGCGCACTCGCTGGTTGATTGTGGTTAGGCCAAAAAATTCAGCCATATCGTGATTATCGATTCCAATCACCGAGATGTCCTGTGGCACGCGAAGTCCGAGGTCCTTAACGGCGATGATGGTGCCGAAGCCCATCTCGTCAGAGTTGCAGAGTATCGCGCTAGGCGCATCCAAGGGGTTTCCCAAAATCTGCTTGGTCACGTGATAAGCGCTCTGAATCGTGTAATCGGCCTCGCCTTGCCAAGCCGGATAAGGGTCAAGTCCGGCTTCTTTCATGGCATGCAAGTAGCCCTGGTGGCGAAGGGATTCCTGGTTGAACTCTTTGTCGCCGCCAGGTTTTCCGCTTACGTGGGCGATGCGTGTGTGGCCAAGCGAAATCAAGTGTTGGGTGGCTAACATGCCTGCCCTAAAGTCATCCATCACCAAGCTGCGCCCACCTGCGATTACACCGCCCACGCCAAGCACAGGCTTCTTCATGGCGGTTAGGCTAGCCAGTTCGGCAGGGCTGGGGCGAACGGCGATTGTTAGAACCGCATCCACGCGCTTGCGCAGCAAAAAGTCGTTGAAAATCTTGGCTCGCTGTTCCTCGCCACCGCTCAAGTTATAAAGGGTGAGGTCGTAGCCGTGCTCGATCAGGGTGTTTTCAATGGCCTCGAGCATCGCCGAAAAGAACCAGCGGTCAATGTATGGCAAAACAACACCGATGTTGCGGTTGCGGCCGGTGGCCAAAGTGTAAGCGGAATGAGATGCAACATAGCCGAGTTCTGCGGCCGCGGCTTCAACCTTGGCGCGTGCGCGATCTGAAACGTGATCTTTGCCGCTCAGTGCCCTAGAAACGGTCGCGGTCGATACGCCTGCAAGTTTTGCAACATCTTCAATGCCAGCCATGAAATTCCTGTAAATTCGGGGGATTTTTTGTAAAACCCTCTGAAAATCATCGTAGTGGAATCTTCTGTAACCGCTTGCGCGGTTTTTTAAACCCTGAAAGATGGGCTAAACTTCTAACGCACCTTCGATCGGCTGAATACAGGCGACCGAAAGTGCATCTGGCTAGTTACCCAAGCGGCCAAAGGGATCTGACTGTAAATCAGCCGGCTCAGCCTTCGGGGGTTCGAATCCCTCACTAGCCACGAAAACCCACTCCTCCACGAGTGGGTTTTTGCATTTATCCGATCTCTTCCAACTCCAGGTCGTTAGGCTTACCTCTTGAGAGATAGTGAGGCTGGTAAATGAAACCTGCTGAAATCCAGTTTGCTTTGAACTTGGAAGCGCTGAAAGCGCCACAATGCCGTCGTATTCTTCAAGCTGTTTATCAGGAGCCTAGGACCGTGGCTGAGTTGGTAAAGCAGTGCAAGCTAACCCAAGGGTCAATCCAGCAACACTTAGCTTTGCTGGAGAGTGCCGGTTTGATTGATGCCAAGGAGCCGGCTGGTGAAAGAACATACGCACTTAATAAAGACGCTTTCTCCGAAACCCAAGATTGGTTTTCACGTCTGGGAAAGTGACGCCTTTGTTCCAACCTTCGGGGGGGAATCCCTCACTAGCCACAAAACCCCAGCCCTCCACGGCTGGGGTTTTTACTTTAATGGGAAGCCTCGCAGCTGTTGCTGTTTAGGCTTATAGCCAAGGAGCCAGTTGACGCTGTACAGAGAATTCTCGCGTTAATCCAGGTGCTATTTGGTAACGCGAGACGACTTAATCGGCACAGTCAAATGTGAAAGGTTGCACTTATGAAATCTATGACCTGCACCCAGCTTGGAGGGGCTTGCGAACAAGTTTTTTCTAGTGAAACTTTTGATGACCTAGCGGTTCAAAGTCAGCAACATGCAAAAGAAATGTTTGGCGCCAATGACGGCCCTCATCTAGTGGCAATGAAGAACATGATGGAACTCATGAAGTCTGGCGAATTGGATGCATGGATGGTTGCGCGCAAGGCTGAATTCGAAGCCTTGTAAAGCATTGCCAACTTTGGCGCTACGGCTAGATGGCTCAGGAAGCTAGAGAACGCGGATCTATCGGGGCGGGGTTCGAATCCCTCACTAGCCACAGACGAGAAACTCTCGAGAAATCGAGAGTTTTTCGCATTTAAGCGCACAGGTCCCTTGAACGCGGGAAATGTGACCAATCAACATTCCGTTTAGATTCTCTTCGAGTGCCTGTGTGGGGTTTGCCCCAGAGACGAAGGTTCCCAAGCTCTTGAGCTAACTGGAGGCGTCATCCTCAAAGTGGTGGTCGTATGAAGCTAATGCAATCTTCACGGGGGCTCAATGTCCGACCACCCCTGAGGTCAGAGCTTTGACTCATTTTTAGGGGCCAGGCGCAAGTGTGCCGGAGCCTGTGCTTCAAATCTTCTTAAACGGAGTTTGTTTGCAAAAGGTAGGAAACCATTAGGGACGTGCCCATGTTTTTCGACTGAAACACCTTGGCGCTTGTCGTCAGCGAACAACCGGAAGACACCCCCTTGGGTCAGGGGTAGAATCAGACAGAAGGGAAGAACCAATGAGCGCGGAAGATCACAAGCACGCAGCTGGCAACGTTAACCGACGACGGCTTGCAATTGCGTTTGTTCTGACGGCCAGCGTGCTGATCGCCGAAGTAGTCGGAAGTATCGTCACCGGTTCTCTCGCTTTACTTGTGGATGCGGCCCACATGCTCACAGATGCGGGCGGATTGCTGGTGGCCCTTTTGGCGGCAAAGCTCATGGCGAGACCCGCAACACGACGCCGCACCTGGGGGCTTCATAGGGCCGAGGTGCTCGCAGCAACTTTTCAAGCGGCTTTGCTTCTAGGCGTTGGAATCTTTGTTGTGATTGAATCGGTGCAACGTTTCACGCGACCAGCTGAGATAGTAGGTCCTGAATTGCTCTTCTTCGGCATCGTCGGGCTGGTGGCCAACATCTGTGCCATCTTGGTGCTCTCTGGCGGTCGCGGTGACAATCTCAATATGCGGGCTGCATTCCTAGAAGTGCTTACCGACGCACTTGGGTCGGTTGCGGTAATTGTTGCAGCAATCGTTATAGCAACCACTGGATTTCAGCAGGCCGATTCGATTGCAGCATTGATTGTTGGGTCGCTAATCATTCCTCGCACATTGCTACTGATGCGCGATGCTGTGGATGTGCTTCTTGAGTCTGTACCGCGTGGGATAGACCTACTCGAAGTGCGAGAGCATTTACTCGGCCAAGCCCA
>JACCEA011898857.1_pt1 | contig 28901 bp, 8 predicted proteins | sample 7449851 | NCBI WGS metagenome assembly JACCEA01 (sample SAMN15323453, study PRJNA562643) | freshwater metagenome | isolation source: river surface water | place: USA:Blue River Watershed | collected 2017-08-18
CTGGCCATGGAACGCAAGCAATTGACGGTGAACACCGAAAACTTCGGCACGTCAGAGCCTGGCATTTTTGCCGTGGGCGACATCAACACCTATCCGGGCAAAAAGAAGCTGATCCTGTGCGGCTTCCACGAAGCCACGCTGGCCGCTTTTGGTGCCGTGGCCCTGCTGCGCCCCGAAGAAAAGACCCTGCTCCAGTACACGACAACCTCCACCCTGCTGCACCAGCGGCTGGGCATCGCATAGAATTCACACCGCGCCGCAATTTGCAGCGCATTCGCTAGGGGTGTTGAGGGCCGTGAGGTCTTCGACTGAGAAAGTCCCTTTGAACCTGATTGAGGTAATCCTCGCGCAGGGAAGCTAGTTCAAAAGAACGTCGCACCATGAGCACACCGCCTCGGGCGTGCCACGTTCCCAGCCAGCCGACCTGCCATAACGTTAACGGAAAACGCCATGGCATTTTTTTCGCCATTCTCTCGCCGGCCCATGCGCCGTTCTGAACCTCGCCTCGTTCGCCGCGCCACACATGTGGCCAGCGTATGGGCGCTGTTGGCCATGGGCAGCGCGCACGCCCAAGGCCTGACTGAAATCACCATCACAGACACCGCGCCCTCACAGGTCAGCGGCTTTGGCGATGTGCCTCTGAGCAAAGCACCGTTCAGTGCCGTCACCATCGACCAGCAAACCTTGCAAGACATTGGCGCACAACGTGTGTCTGACGCGCTGCGCCTGGACGCCAGCGTGGCCGACAGCTACAACTCACCCGCCTACTGGGACATGCTCAGCGTGCGCGGTTACACACTGGACAACCGCTACAACTACCGCCGCGAAGGCCTGCCGATTTCGGCCGAAACCATGATCTCGATGGACAACAAGGAACGCATTGAGCTGTTCAAAGGCACCAGCGGTATCCAGGCGGGCACCAGCGCGCCGGGGGGATTGGTCAACTACGTGGTCAAGCGCCCCCCATCGGCCAAAGACGAAACCATCCGCTCGGTCAGCGCCAGCTACGGCAGCGGCAAAAGCAGCAGCGTCGGCCTCGACCTGGGCGGTCGCTTTGGTCAAGACCAGGCGCTGGGCTACCGCTTCAATGCGGCCTACGAAGACCTAGACCCATACATCCAAAACACCGAGGGCCACCGCCGACTGTTTGCATTGGCCATGGACTGGCGCATCACGCCCGACAGCAAACTGGAATGGGAAATCGAACGCAGCGAACGCCAACAATTTGGCGTGAATGGTTACAGCCTGCTGGGCGATGCGCTGCCTGCGCCCGTGGACGGCACCCGAAACATCACGCGCCAAGCCTGGTCTGTCCCGGGTGTTTTCAATGGCACAACGGGCAGCATCCGCTTCAAGCAAAACCTGGAAGGTGGCTGGCTGTGGACGACGCAATATGGCGGTCAACGGTTGCGCACGGATGACCGGCTGAGCTTTGCTTTTGGCTGCGGTGGTGCCAACTGTGATCGCTACTATGCAGATGGTGGGTTTGACTTGTACGACTGGCGCAGTGACAAAGAACGACGCACTGCGGATGCCCTTCAAAGCTCGCTGGCAGGTCAAGTGACCATTGGCCAGATGGTCCACAACATGGGCATCAGCATTTCAAGGCGACGGCAATTGCTTCGCTCCCCCGATGTCCAAACCAACATCTACATGGGCACAGGCAATGTTTATGACAGCTCCGTCATCCCAGGCTATGCCGATTACAGCGATTCAGGGACAAACGCCAGCGAGTACACGACTGAACTGGCACTGAATGACCGCATCGAACTGAACGCTCAAACGACCTTATGGCTTGGCCTTCGACACAGCAGACTGAACCGAAACAGCGCCAAGTCAGATGGCACCCAAGCCATTCACGACGAGCGCTCATTCAACACACCTTGGATCGCAGGCTCCTACCAACTCACGCCCCATGAAACCCTTTATGTCAGCTACGGCGAAGGTATAGAAACCGAAGTCGCACCCAACAAAAGCAAATACATCAATTCAGGCCAGGCCTTACCCGCACTGCGCAGCCAACAATTTGAGCTGGGCATCAAAAGCCAAACCCGCACCACACGCTGGCAAGTCAGTGTGTTTGACATCACCCGCCCTCAATCCACCGATTTTGGCGATTGTGTTGCGGCCAATTCATGCAAACGCCAGATCGATGGCGAAGCACGTCATCGCGGACTAGAGCTGTCTGCAGGCATGACCCGAGCGGCATGGAGTTGGGATGTGGGTGCAGCATGGCTCGATGCCAAACGCCAGAGCGCAGAAGTCACGCCTGACGTGAACGGTCAACGGGCACTCAACGTGCCTAAATACACCGTGCGCGGTCTGGTCCAGTACCGCTTTGCCGATGTGCCCGGACTGCGCACCAGCCTGCGTCTGAGCCACGAAGGCGCACGACGCGTGACCGAAGACGGCAGCATCAACCTGCCCAGCTGGACGACGCTGGATTTCGCCGCGCATTACGACACACGCATCAGCGGCACACGGACCCAATGGACATTGGCCATTGACAACCTGGCCGATCACCATTACTGGCGTGAAGCGCCCAAGCAATTTGGTCACTACTACCTGTACCCGGGCGCACCCAGAACCTTTCGAATGGGTGTGAAAGCGAGCTTCTGAAATGAAGACCGCAAGATTTTTTAAAAATCTTGCGCCGCCTCTCAAAACAGCCCAAAAATCACTCTATAATTCGAAGCTATTCCTCGATAGCTCAGTCGGTAGAGCGCCGGACTGTTAATCCGTAGGTCCCTGGTTCGAGCCCAGGTCGAGGAGCCAAAAAGACAAGCCTCTGCATTCACGTGCAGAGGCTTTTTCTTTGGGGGTTTCAGGCAATGAATGAACGCATCCGACTCACGCGTTTGCGCACTGGACGATTCAAACCGGTCAGCGAGAGCCGCTCTGCAATTTGGCGATCAGCTTTCGGCCCAGATGGGCCTTGATCGCAGTCGAATAAAACAAGGTGTCTCCGCCGTTTTCAAGCTGCAACAACTGAGCATGAGAAATGGCGTTTTCAATGGCAAACCGGGATGTGTCTAACCCGGCCGCTTGCCTCAGTTGCTGAAGCAACAAAGCCTCATCCTGGGTCCAGGGTTCGGTCATCAACCGAGCGCTTCCATGTCGAGGCCTTTGCAAAGGGCCATCAAATCGGCCAAATGGGGCACTTGCATTTTCTGCAAAATGTTGGCGCGGTGTTTTTTGGCCGTGTCGGGCAAGATATCCAAACGCTCGGAGATGCCCTTGTTGGTATGCCCTGCCAACATCAACACAAAGACGTCACGTTCGCGCGCACTCAAAGCCAGCCATTTGCGACGGATCTCATTTTTTTGAATGAAGTCCTGACGATTGGCACCATCTGCTGCCAAGCCTCTGTCGATGGCGTCGATCAGATCCTGAATTTGAAAAGGCTTCCAGAGGAACTCAATGGGCAGCCCCTTCATGGCACGGATGATTTCTTCCGATTCACTTTCACCACTGATGAAGATGATGGGCGTATGGCGGCCCAGTGATTTCATTTTTTCCTGAAGATCTACACCCGACATACCGGGCATGCGAACGTCCAGCACCAGGACAGCAGGAAAGATATCAATGGACTGTTGCAAGAAGGCTTGTGCACTGTCGTAGCCCTCAATGCTGTAACCCATCTGCCGCAGCAAATCGGTCAAATAAAAGCGGATATCCGGGTTGTCATCGACAACGTAGACATGACCGCAGGTTGAGGGATTCATTTGAAAATCTACAAAATTACCACAATCGACGATATTAGGCTTTAACGCCCGAAGTGCACATCCCCTTTTAGGGAGTCTCGGCCTCAAATAATCACCACACTTATTTTAATTTATCAATACAAATAGCTGCACTTTCTTTTAATTATCACTCCCGAAGAGCCTGCATCACGTTCTGCGGAAGCCGAATCTTTTATCGGAACAAAAAAATACAAAACGAAGGGGGTGCACTTTCGCAGGTCAATCCAGCATCATGCCCAGGCCCCCCCTCACCGCTCCCTCAGCGCCTGCGTCACGTTTTGCAGTGGTCGGAACAAGTATTCCAAAACCGTCTTGCTGCCCGTCCTGATCTCGACCATGGCCGTCATGCCAGGCAAAGCATCCAATTTGCGGCCATTGCGCTCCAATTGTTTGTCCGTGATGCGAACCAGAATGCGGTAGTGCCCCTCTTCCAGCTCGGCGGGCACGCCTGGGCGGCGTTGTTTTTCATCGCGCAAGGTGTCTGGGCTCAGGTGCTCCAAAACGCCCTCCAGGCCGCCATACTTGTTGAAGTCATAAGCCGTCAGCTTGATGACCGCTTTTTGGCCCTCATGCAAAAACGCTACCTCAGCCGGCTTCACATAGGCCTCGACCAGCATCTGGTCTTCCGTCGGAATGATCTCCAAAATGGGCTGACCCGCCTGAATCACACCACCCAAGGTGGTCACTTGCACATTTTTGACCACGCCGGCCATCGGTGCGCGCACCACAGTGCGGCGGAACGCATCCTCCCGCGCCGTCGCGTTTTCGCTGGTCTGTGACAACTCGGACTCGATGCGCACCAACTCATTGTTGGCATCGGTGCTGTAACGGTTGCGCCGCTCTGCGATCTGCCCCTGCAAATCCGATTGCTGGCGCTTCAGGCGCAGCAACTCCACCTCCGACATCACACCCTGGCGCACCAAAGGTTCTGTCATGCCGATTTCACTCGTCAGCGCAGCCAATGACTTTTGCATCGCCGCCACCGCCTCATCCAGCGCCTGCCTGCGGGCTGAATAAGCCTCTCGCTCACGCGCAGCCAATGCAGGCGGAACCATGGCAGGAAAACTCAACGCCGTTCTGTGCGCCTCACTGCGCAAACGGGCGGCTTGCGCCATCAGGGCCAATTTCTTTTCACGGGCTTCACGAAAAACCGGGCCGGAGCGTCCATCGTCCAAGCGCAGCAAAATCTGGTCTTTTTCGACCCTCGAACCCTCTCGCACCAGCAACTCAGTCAAGACACCGGTATCCAGGCTTTGCACCACCTGCTCACGGCTTGTCGGAATGATCTTGCCCTGCCCCCGCGTGACCTCGTCCAGCTCAAACACAGCGGCCCAAGTCACGCCCACCACCAGGCTCAAAGCCGTGGCCCAAACCAACCAGCGGCTGGCGCGGCGCTCTTCGTCCTCCACCGTGTCCAGCCCAAATTCTCTCTTGCTCATGACTGTGCTCCTGACTGCGAAGCCGCAGTCGTTTGAATACCTTTTGACAAACGCTCAACCATCGCGGCCTTGGGGCCCATGGCCAAAACAGTCCCAGCCTCCAGAACCGCAATATCGTCCACCCAATCAAGCAACTGTGGCCGGTGCGTTGCCAGCACCAAGGTTCGGCCCTTCAACCACTCACGCAAAACATTGATCACTCGCAACTCTGTGTTTTGGTCCATTTGCGAAGTGGGCTCGTCCATGAAAACAATGGCGGGATCACGCAACAACAAACGGGCCAAACACAACAGCTGCCGCTGCCCACCAGACAAACCACCGCCAGCCTCTGTCAAGGGCATGTCCAAACCCTTGGGGTGCGCGGCCACCAAGCCATAAATGTCCAAGGTCTTGAGCACCTCCACCAAGCGTGCATCGCTGATCCAGCTGTCTGCCAACACCAGGTTTTCACGCAAGGTGCCCATGAACAACTGCGGGTCTTGTCCCACATAACCGATGCGTGAGCGCAACTCGGACGGGTCCAGCTGGGTCAACTCGATGCCATCGACGCGCACACTGCCCGCCAAAGGCGCATACAAGCCCGCCAGCAAACGGATCAAGGTGCTTTTGCCACTGCCAATACGGCCCAACAAAGCCAAATGCCTTTGCGCAGGAAGCGCCAGGCTGATGCGTTTGATCACCGGCATGCGGTGCTCACCCGGATAGGCAAACTCCACATCCAGGGCTTGCAATTGGCCATCAATGCGCTCTGGCACCACATAGCGCTTACCCACCTCGCGGTCTTTGGGTCGCTTGATCAAACCATCCAGTGTCTGCAGGGACGTCACGGCCTGCTGGTAACGCGAAGCCAGCCCCATGATGCCGCCCAAGGGCGAAATGGCGCGCCCCGACAAAATCACACAGGCGATCAAACCACCCAAGGTCAACTGGTTGGCATGGATCAAATAAACCCCGGCCACCACCATGGCCACCGTCAACAACTGCTGTAAAGAAGCGGTGAATCCCGTCATCAAATTGCTCAGCGATCGGGTCTTTTTGTACGAGTCGGCTGCCGCCAAATTGGCCTGCTCCCAGCGCCGCTGCAAATACCCCTCAGCGTTGTGCGCCTTGAGCATCTCCAGGTTCAACACAGACTCCACCAACACACTTTGCTTGTCGCCCGACTCCTTCATGTTTTCGCGGGTCGCTTGCAACAAAGGGCGCTGGTAATACCAGGCAATAAAAGCCACCAAAGGCACCATCAAGCCCGGCACCCAAGCCAAAGGTCCGCCAATGACCGCGATCAAGGCGATGAACAAAAGCACAAAGGGCAAATCGGCCAACAACACCAGCGACGCCGAAGAAAAGAAGTCACGCAAAGACTCAAAGTCACGCATGGAACTTGCAAAAATGCCGATGGACTGCGGGCGATGCTCCAAGCGGATGGCCATCACCTCACGCAGCAAAGTGGCATTGATCGCCAGATCGGCGCGCTTGCCTCCCAAGTCCACCAAGCGCGCCTTCAGCCAACGCATGATGAACTCCAGCACAACGGCCAAGGTGGTCCCAATCGCCAACGTCCACAAAGAGTTGTAAGCCTGGGTCGGCACCACACGGTCATAAACGTTCATGGCAAAGAAAATTCCGGCCAAAGCCAGCAAGTTCGCCACCACGGTCGCCACCATCGACTCGATGTAGAAATGCCGGAAACGCCACAAAGTCTCCCAAAACCAGCTGAATGCGGCGCCCTGCATGGGCGTCAGCGTTTGCTCACTGCGGGGCGTTGGCACCTTGACCACCAACACCATCTCTTCAGCCTGCGCATCCAACTCGGCCAAAGGCAGCACCAACTCGGTCAAGCCCGTCTCGGGCGACAGCAACTGTGCGTTGCCCTGCTGAATCGCCCGCAACACACACACCCGGCCATCGACCAAGGGCACCAGCACCGGCAACACATAGGTCGGCACAGCACTCGGGCGGGTGCGTGACCACGCCGCGGCCAGCCCCTGCTTACGGGCCAAATCGGGGTAAGACGCGGCGGGCACCAACCCCTGCGCATCCAAGGCAAAACCCGCTCGCAAGCTGGCCACACTCATGGGGCGCTCCAGCAAATGCGTCAACAAAGAAAAACACGCCAACAAGCGGTCTGATGACCCGCCCGCAACAGGTTCAGAAACAGTCGCACCCGCCTGGGCGGACTGCGCGGAAGAAGCAGAGGTGTATGTCATACAGTGATGCAGTGGGTTCAAAGGGCCGCCTTGCGTCGGGCCGTGCTTGTTTTTGTGCTTGACGATGAAGACATCGGCGCGTCTTCACAATGGGACCGCCACATTTCACGCAACGCCGCAGTCCAATCCCGGGTGTAGCGGTCAATGTCCCAGGCGGGTGCGGTCAACAAACGTTTGCGCAGACCTTGCTTGAGTGCCAGCAAAGCCTGACGATCAGCCGCCATGCGCGCCGCAATGGCCACATAAGCGTCATCGTCAGCGGCCACCCATTCGGGCAAGCCAGCTGCGCGCATGAAACTCGCGCCCATGCGCGAGACAAAGTTTTGCCCCTCTTTCACCACCACCGGCACGCCCATCCACATGGCCTGCAGCGTGGTGGTGCCACCGTTGTAGGGCACAGGGTCCAGCGCAATGTCCACATCGGCGTACTCGGCCATCATGTTGGTCAGGCCCACCGGCCCGCGAAACTCCAGACGACTCACGGCAATGCCCAAGGTCGCAAAACGGGCCTTGAAAGCCCGTACAGCCCCATCGTCCTGAAAACTCGGTGCTTTGAGCAACAAACGCGAATCGGGCACCGCCCGCAACACGCTTGCCCACAGCGACAAGGTGTGCTCAGTGAGTTTGGGCACGTTGTTGAAAGAGCCAAACGTCAGTGGCCGCTGCGCCTGCTCTGCCCCATAAGCCGGATAGGGGTAATCCACCTCTGGCGCAAAACAAAACACCGCATGAGGTAAACGCAGCACCCGCTCAGAAAACAGCGGTTCGCTGCCCTCGGGCGCCACCACCGGATCGGCCAACAGCCAGTCCATGTTGGGCACCCCGGTCGAGCACGGATACCCCAAAAACGTCGCCTGCACCGGAGCCGCCCGCTGCGCAAACACACTCATGCGGTTCAAACTCGTGTGCCCAGCCAAGTCCAACAAAATGTCAATGCCATCGCTCTCAATGCGCCGCGCCAACTGACTGTCGGTCCAACTGGTGCACGACACCCATTGCGACACCCGTGACCTGGCCAGCCGTGTCTGGTCATCGTGGGACACCCCGGTGAAATACACCGTCACCTCCAGCTGCGAGCGGTCCAACCGCGCCAGCACCGGTTGCATGAAAATATTGACCGGGTGCTGGTGATGAAAATCTGCCGTCACCAAGCCCACGCGCAAACACTTGTCTGGCTGGCGTGCATTGGCAAAGCTCTGCACATCGCGCCCGCCAATGCCCAGCGGCGCAAACAACTCCCGGTGCAAAGCCGCCACCGCCGTGGCCGACAACTGGTCGCTGTAGAGCGAACTCATGGCGGCACTCGAGCGCATCTTCGACAGCGGCCCCTCGGCATCGGCCAGTGACTTGTACAGCTTCAAAGCCGTTTCTACATCGCCCGTGCGTCCAGCCACACTCGCCCGCATGGACACGGCCCCCGGCTGCGGCGCAAGCGCCTCGGCCTTGGCCAAAGTCTCCAATGCCTCGTCCATTTGCCAACTCTCGGCATAGGAATGCGCCAAATTCCAATAGGCTGTCGCGCTTTGGGGGTGCAGCGCCACATTGCGCTTGAGTACCTGCTGCGCCTCTTGCCAAAGGTTGTAACGAAAAGACAAATCAGCCAAACGCACCAAAGCCGCCTCCGAAGTAGCCAACGACGCCAGCTCGAATGCCCGATGCGCCTCTTGCGTCAAACCCAGGCGCATCAAAACGTCCCCCAAGTCTGTCTGCATCTCGGCTTTTTCATTCACATCCAAGGGCGTGCTGGCATTTTCAATCCGTGCAGCCATCAAGGCCTGACGCATCGCCTCCAGCGCACGCGCCGCATCGCCCCGCTCCAGTCGGTACTTGGCCATGCGCCAATGCACCAAACGCACAGCCGCATGCGCGATCTGCTGAGCACCCGCCACGGTCACCGCACGGTAGTAGCTGCCTGCGGCCAAATCCCACTGCCCCGACTCCTCAAGACTGCGGGTCAAGGCCAGCAAACCCTCCCAGCGATCTGGCGCGCAGGCTGCGGCGCGCTGGTAGCAAGACAACATCTGCTCAGTCTGCCCCTGCTGACGACACACATGCCCGCACTCCAGCCACGCACTGAAGTTGTCAGGGTCGAGGCGCAACACCTGAGCAAACTGCGCACGCGCAGTCTCCCAATTGCCCAGTTGAACCTCGCACCGAGCCCACTGCATGGCCGCACCCACCAAATGCGGCTGCAAGGCCAAGGCCCTCCCCATGACCACCTTCGACTCGTCCCAGCGCCCCAAGTCAAACAACACATTGCCCCAATTGAAAAACGCCTCAGCGGGTGCGCCGGGCAACTCGGCCGCTTGCCTGTAAAAAAACAGCGCCTCTTCATGCCGCCCTTGCTGGCGCTTGTCAAAACCCTGCTGCAACAAATCCGTCACAGACTCTGCTGAAGACGCAGGCGAAGATGGGGACAAATCTGAATTCATCTCAAAACTTTCAAATGCCACGACGGGCATGTGCGACAGCAATGGGGCAAGCACACCAGCGCAAGCCGCTTTGCAGCGCCCGGCTGCCGGCTTCGAGTGGGGTTGTTTTGGGATCAGTCATGTCTTGTTTGATTCGGTGCCGAGGTCACTTCTTGATCACGATTTGAATACTTTATTGTGCATCAATGAAGAAGGCATGAAGCCTACCGTTCATCGCTGCCAATGCTTTGAGCAAGCTCACCCCACTTGCGCAAATAAAGCAGGCAGGTCTGTGCCCAGGCATCGGTCATGACCGATGCCCCTTTGCTGGTGTGCGTCAGGGCCAGCGGCCAGGTGCCCATGCGCAAACCGGCTTGTTCGGCGCTCCGGCAAAAATCCAGATCGTAAAAATGGAAGCTGAACTGCGGGTCAAACCACACCCCACGGGCTTTGAGCACTTCACCACGGGCGGCCAGCAGCACACCATCCAGCAAGGCCACCGCGGCAGGCGCAGGGCCATACGCTGAAAAGCTGTTCTCATCAGGCTCGCCATGGCGCACCGCGCCGCTGAGCCACTCGCTGTCTCGCTCTGTGATGTGGTATCGCCCATCCACCAAAGGGCCAGGCTTCATGTACCACGTCTGCTGACCCGGCTGACGGCGACGGTTACCCGCCACCCCCACCACGTCATAGTGCCCCAGCGCCTCACGCAAACGGGCACCCGCCATCCAGTCATCGATGGCCACATCGTCGTGCACAAACACCAGAATTTCGTTCGGACCACTGGCACGGATGGCCGAGTTGTAAACCTCTGCCAGCGGCTGAGTGTTCTGCGCCGCGACCTGCAAGCGCAACGGCATCAGCCCAGCCACCGCCTTGAGTGAGCGCGCCAAAGGGCTATGGGCCCAAAACGCCTCATCGCTCAACCGCGTGGCCGTCACAAAAGTCAACATGCGAAATGCCTTTGCGCCAATGTGCGCATGTCGGCTTCGGAGCGGGCTTGCACGCTGGCGATCAGCCACAGCTCAAAGCGCTGGCGCATGCGGGTGGCGGCGTGCACCGCAAAACCGGCTTCGTTCACCAAAGCCCGCAGCAAACTCAGGGTGTAGCCGCTTTTGTGCTCCATGAAGCTGTGCCCTGCCGCCCGGCCCTGAGCCACCAGACCCTGGTGGCTGAACACGATGTCGTAAGGGCGTATGCCCGCATAGGCCACGTCCATCAAGCGGTCTTGCGCAATCATCTCGGCGGCGGCCTGCAAATCCGGGCACACCAGCAACAAGAAACCGTCAGGCCGCAGCACCCGACGCCACTCGCGCAGCGCAGGCACCGCCTGGTCCAGATACAGGTGCTCAATGCAATGCGAAGAAAACACCGCATCCATCGACCCCGAAGCCACCGGCCTCAGGTCGTTGGCCGGGGCCAGCACATCGGGCTGCACGCCGGGGTCGGCGTCCAGCCGCAGCTCGGCCCAGTCTGGCGCAGCCAGGCCGGGTGGGCGCAAACCCGAACCCGCCGGGCCGCTGCCCACATTGAGCCACTGACGCACCGGCATCAGGTCGCCGACACCAACAGGTGGTTGTCGATCAGCAACTGCTGCGCACTCGTGTTGTGGTTGTAGGCCACATACGTGTGCCCGTTGGCCACCACGTTGGTGCCCGAAGCGGTCCAGTTGGCCAGATCGCTCAGCACCAGCTTGTCGCCCGTGTCGCCATCGACCAACAGCTGGTTCTTGCTCACCGTCGCAGCCAGGCCGCTGGTGGTGTTGCTGCTGTTGAACACGTTGGAGTTGTTAAAGCCTTGCAACATGTCTTGCAAACTCAGCTTCAGCGTGTTGTCGCCGCTGCCGGTCAGGTCGATTTTCTCGATGTTCTGAATCGCCGGGCCGGTCACCAGGCTCAGGTCGAGCATGATGCCCGCACCATCGAGCTTGAAGGTGTCGATGCCACTGCCGCCGTCGATGCGGGTAATCGCCTGCGATGTGCCACTCAGGCTCATCTTGGCCACATTGTCGGCGTTGGCCACGATGGTGTCGTCACCCCGGCCGCCATACAGCACGTCTGCGCCGCCAGCACCGGTCAGGGTGTCGTTGCCGTCACCGGCCACGATCTGGTTGGCACCACTGTTGCCCGTCAGGTTGTCGGCACCGGTGGTGCCGATGAAATCGCCGTTGCTGGCCTGAATCACCATGTCGTTGATGCGACTCACACCGCCGTACACCACACGGGTGGCACCTGCATCGGTACGGCCCGAGGGATCATCCATGGGCACGGAAATCAACAAGTCGGCAAAGCCGTCGCCGTTCACATCACCTGCGCCGTTGATGGTGTATCCCGAATACCCGTTGGGTGACACGCCGTTGATGCGAAAGCCTTCGGAAGCGGCCAGGTCGCTCAGCGTGATCGCGGTGGTGCCCGTGCGGCCATAGACCAGATACCCCAAACCAATGGCCGAGGTGCTGTTGAGTGGCATGCCAAACTCTGACACCAACATGTCGGCCAGTCCGTCGCCGTTGAAGTCGCCGACCATGTCCACATCGGTGATGCCGTTCGTGGCCTGACCAATCAACTTGAAGCCACCCACGCCAGCCGCCAGGCTAGAAACGTTGATGGGGGCATCGCTGGTTTTACCAAACACCACATACGCTGCGTTGACACCGTCGTTGATCAGGATATCGTCAAGTCCATCGCCGTTGACGTCACCGCCAGTCGTTGCATAGATGTTGGTCACATCGGTCAGCCCCTGAATCGCAAAACCCCGGCCTGTTCCCGCTGCACTCATGGTGTTGGTGGTGATGCTCGTCAATGCACTACCACCGAAATGGACATAGGCTGTCCCTGCGGCAGTACTCGTTTTGTTCACCTGCACAAAGTCGCTGTAACCGTCGCCGTTGAAGTCACCACTGGCCGACACCAGTACACCGCCTGAGGGTATGGTGGACACACCGTTGTTGATGAAATAGCCATTGGCATAAGTGCCCGTCGAGCCCGTCGGTAAAGTCACGTTGGCATTGCTTGAGCTGCCGTACAACAAGAACGCGCTGTTGGGTGCAGCGTTGAAGTTGATCAGGACATCGTCGTAGCCATCTCCGTTCACATCACCTACCACACTGATGCCCGAAATGGCGGTCGTGGGAGAGGTGATGGTGAAACCGTTGCTGACCGTGAAGCCTGTGGTCGTCGTGGTCATCGCACCCGGGCTGCGGGTGTTGCCCAACACCACATAAGCGGTGGTGGTGGTGTTTTGCATCACCACATCGTTCAGGCCGTCACCGTTGATGTCGCCTGCCGGGCCGTTGTAATACGCCGTGGTGTTGAACACATAGCCATTCGTGTTACCAGCCACGGAGAAGCTCGACACCTCGACTGTGGTCAAACCGGCTTTGCCGTAAACCACGTAGTGGTTACCGGTGATGTCCACCAGGTCAAAGTCGTCATAGCCGTCGCCGTTGACGTCGCCCACATCCATGGCACCCTGTGCCGAATTGACATAGCCGAGTTTGCTGTTGGCTGCAGGGCCATTGATGGCAAAGCCCGCACTCAGGCTGGTCAGGTTGTCCAGTGGCAAGTCAAATGCCCAATCCACGGTCAGTGTGGCGGCAGGCGATTGGTTGCCCGATGTCGCGCTGGTCACCACCGCAGTCACCACCACATCGCCAAAATTTTGACTGTCAATGGTGGCAAATGGCACTGTGATGTCCACATACTTGGCCGTGATGTCAGCGGCCAACAGCGTGTAGCCACTCAGCGTTTGGTCACCCCAAGTCACGGTCAGGGTGTCACCGGCCAACGCAGGGTTGGTGGCGCCCGCCACACCTGCTGTGGGCAACCGCACCCGCATGATGGTGCCCAGGTTGGCCGTGTTGGACACCTCGTTGTAATACAGCTTGTTGTCCACAGGGCCGGTAATGCCCGCAAAAGTAGAACCAAAGCCGCTGACTTGCGCCTCTGGAATGCCCGACAAAGCACTGGTGTTGCCTGCGCCCGTTGCCGCCCAAACCGCCGAGTTGATGGTCGGCGCTGTTGGGATGATGAAATTGGTTGCAATGGATTGAACGCCGGATTGCGTCAATGCATTCGCGCCGTCCAGCAGCGTGACCGTGGTGTCCACCGCAGTCGCCGTGCCCACCGGTGTGGCGGCTGTGAGTGTGCTGGTGGGTACCGGCACACTGGCAAAGCCGTTGCTGATGTCGGTGGGGGTCAGGGTGTAGTTGACCAGCTGGCCGTTCCAGTTGACTTGCAGGGTGTTGCCCGCCAAAGCGCCGGTGCTGGCCAGGCTGATCTTCAGGGGGGTGCCGCCGCTGCTGGTGGCTTCGGTGTAGTTGAGGCCGCCAGGCAGTTCGTTGGCCGTCATGTCCAGGCGTGGCGCGAGGCACAGCTGCACATTGCTGTTGACCAGCACCTGCACGTTGTTGAGGCTGTCGGCCACGACCTTGTACACGGTGCCTGAGGTGTTTTGCACCGTGCCCAAAATGTCCCAAGTGCCGGAAAGGCGCAGCACGTTGCTGGCGTCGCCGTCCACCAGCATTTGCTGGGCGCGGTTGATCGCCCCCCAGCCGGTGGCGCCGCCGGAGCTGGTCGCGGTCCAGCCGTTGGTGGTGTTGAAGATGTTGTTGGAGTCGTCCAGCACGGGGGTTGTGCCATTGATGTCGCTGCCCGCCAGGCTCATGACGTCGGCCAGGTTCATCTTCAGCACGTTGCTGGCGCTGTTGAGGTCCAGACGTTCGATGCCACTGACGGCCCCGTCTCTGAAACTGCCAACATCCAGAGTCAGGCCAGTGGCACTGATTTGGAGGGTGTCTATGCCATGGCCACCGCTGACGCGGGCAATGTCCTGGGCGTTGTTGCCGACTGCGCTGGCCAGCTGGGCCAGGTTATCGGCATTGAGCACAAAGGTGTCGTTGCCAATACCGCCGTACATGACATCGGCCCCGCCGCCACCCACCAGCGTGTCGTTGCCGGCCCCGCCGATGAACTGCTCGTTGAGGTTGCTGCTGGTGCCAGCCGCGTTGAGTGCGTCACCGCCAGCGGTGCCCATGAAGTCGATGGCTTTGGTGGCCGCCCCGGCAATGCCACCAAAAATGACATAGGTTTTACCGGCTGAGCTGCGTGCGCCCGTGGTGGTGGGGGGTGTGCCATTTTGGGCAGCGATCAGCAAGTCGTTGAAGCCGTCGCCGTTGACGTCCCCGGCATTGCTCACATCGTAGCCACTCAGGCCGTTGCTGGAGCCGATGATGACAAAACCGTCGCTTTGCGCGAGGTTGGAGACGTTCACCACGGCACCGCTGGTTTTGCCGTAAATCAAGTAGGTCTTGCCCACATCGGCGACGCCCATGACCGCGGCCATGGGCTCGCCCACGATCATGTCGGCCAGGCCGTCGCCGTTGAAGTCGCCCGCATCGGACACCGACAGGCCGAAATTGCCGCCAGTATTTTGACCGTTGATGAGGAAACCCAGGCTGTTGGCGCCTGACGTCAGCGCCGACAGGTTGATCGCAGCGCTGTCGGTTTTGCCAAACAGCACATAGCTGCGACCTATGCCATTGCCCGCACTGTTGGTGCCCAGGGCGGTGACCTTTGGTGCACCCACGATCACGTCGGCCAGGCCGTCGCCGTTGACGTCGCCCAAGCCAGAGACCGAGTAACCGGTATAGTCAGAAATACCTGCCCCGTTGAAGACAAAACCTGCGCTGCTGGTGCCAGCCGTCAGGCTGGACAGGACCACCGTGGTGTTGTCGGTTTTGCCAAACACCACATAGGCCTGGCCAGCAGAGGTTCTTCCACCCGGACTGGCCGTGGGCGCACCCACCAGAAGATCGTCCAGGCCGTCGCCGTTGACGTCGCCTGCTGAGCTGACTGCCCAGCCGGTGGCGGTGCCAGCGTCACCATCGATGTAAAAGCCATTGCCCGGCGCAGACAAGGCCGCCATGTTGAAGCTGGTGTTGCTGGAGTCGCCAAACATCACGTAGGCACGGTTGTTGACATAGGCGGTCAGCAACAGGTCGGTGTAGCCGTCGCCGTTGACATCGCCTGCGCCCGACAAGGCGTAGCCTGATCGGCCAGCGGTGAACTGCCCATACAAGGCAAAGCCCCCGCTGCCCGCGTTCACCGCACTCAGGTTGACCTGCTCGGTGCTGGTTTTGCCATAAACCACCCAGTCCACGCCGTTGTTGGAAAAACCGGGTGAAGTTCCAAAGCGCGCCCCCACCATGACGTCGGCCAGGCCGTCGCCGTTGAGGTCACCCACACCAGCCACCGACCAGCCCAGTCCTTGCGCCGACGCACTGGCAGATTGAGAGTTGATGGCAAAGCCCCCCACACCGGCGGCAATGGCGGTCAGCTCGATGGGCACATGGCCCGAGGTGTAGCTGGTGTTGCCAAACACGACGTAGGCACGGCCTTCGTGGGTGGTGGGGGTGGTGGGCGAAACAGCGTCGGGGGCACCGATCACGAGGTCATCGAGGCCGTCACCGTTGACGTCACCAACGCCGGCGACCGACCAGGCACTGTTGTCACCAGCGGATTCGCCATAGATCACAAAGTTGGTCGTGCCTGCGTCGGCCGCGGCCAGGGCCACGTCAAAGCGCAAAGTCACGGGCACCACCGCCGCCAAGCTGGAGTTGCCAGTGGCAGCGCTGACGATGGTGGCGCTGACGTTGACGGTGCTGTCGTAGGCCTGTTGGCTGATGATGCTCCAGGGCACCAGCACGTCCACGTATTTGGCGCTGATGTTGGTGGCCGTCAAGGTCACGGTCACTGTGCCCAAGCCACCCCAACTCAGGCTGACCTGGTCGTTGGCGACCGCAGGCACCAAACCTGTGCCAGCGGTGGTGGGCAATTGCACCCGCACCACGCTGCCGTTGGCCGCTGCTTCAGACGGGTAAATGGCGCCGTCTGCCGTGCCGGTGGTGGGGACGGTCGTGGAGGTCCAGTCGATGTTGTATTTGTTTTCTGGAATACCGGAGTCGTTGCTCTGCAAATAGGTGTTGGTGGCGCTCCAGGCCGTGGCGCTGATGACCGGCGCGGTGGGCGATGTGAAGTTGACCGCCGCTGTGGTGTTGGCGGCATTCGAGATGACAGCGCCGCCGTCAGAGACCAGCAGGCTAGCGCTCACCGTGAGGGTTTCGCTGGTGCCGCTGGCGGTGGCCGCTTGCAGCACCGAGGCAGGCACGGTGACCGACACGGTGCCCGCAGCGATGTCGGCCGCTGTCAGGACGACGGTGACAATCTGGCCGTCCCAGACCACTTTGATGGCGTTGCCCGCCACCGCGCCGGTGTTGGCCAGGCTGATGTTGACGGGGGTGCCGTTGGCGGCTTCCACGCTATTGAGCAGGCTACCGCTGGCCACTTCGGGGATGCTGGTGATGCTGATGGGGCCCACAATTTTCAACTCACTGGCGCTGAGGTCGGTGCGATTGACACCAGCGGCGTTGGACGTGACGTCGATGTTGTAGGTACCGGGGGTCAGGCCCAGGCTGGCTGGCGCAGCCAGGCTCCAGGTGCTGGTGGCCGTGTCGTAACTCAGGCCGGTGGGCGAGCTGGTGCCGCCCACGGTCAGTGTGTATGTGCCATTGGTCAGCGCGGTGCCGCCGCTGTTTTTGATGACCACGGTGAGCGTGTCGCCAGCGGCCAGTGCAATGCCTGCGGCACCGTTGAGTTTTTGCGCCGTGCCGGTGATGGTGGGTGTGGTGCTGGAGGTGGTCTGGTTGACCACGGTGGGCACATCGGGCAAGGCAATATTGACCAGCATGCCGTTGTTGGTGTCGGTGGCCAGGTTGCCGGCCAGGTCGCTGACGCTGGCGGTGATGGCGTAGGTGTTGCCGTGGTTGAGCAACTGGGCGTCGGCGTCAGGCACGGTGATGGTCCATGCACCAGAGGCGACGGTGGTGGTGTAGCTTTTGCCGTTCAGGGTCACGGTCACCGTGCTGTTGTTGTCGGCGGTGGTGGTGCCGCTGATGACCGGCGGTGTGGTCACCGTACTGTTGAGCGTGTAGGCGGTGGTGTCAAAGCCTCGCTCGGTGGCGTTGAACAGGCCGTTGCCAGAGGCCCCGACGGCATCCCCTGCCACGCTGGTGATGGTGATGGCGTTGGCCGTGTCGATGGTGAGGGCCAGCGTGACGGTGTTGGCGCTGCCGCTGCCTTTGACGATGACGTTTTGCGTGCCATCGGCCAAGGCCGCTAAGGTGTAAGACCACGTGCCACTGGTGGGCACCACCACGGTGCCAAGCACGGTGGTGCCGTTGGCCGCATAGATGGTGACGGTTTCACCGGCATTGCCTTGGCCAGTCAGGGTGGGTGTGTTGTCGTTGGTGACGGTGTCGGTGGTCAGGCCACTGTTGCTGGCGGTGGCCAGCGTGGCCGTGAGGCCGCTGGGCACGCTCACCGTGATGAGCACGGTGTCAACGTCGGTCTTAGCGGTGCCGGTGTCCCACCAATTATTGGGGTTGGCCACAAAGTTGTCGTTGGTGGTCATGGTCAGGGTGTCGTTGCCCACATAGCCCGTTGCGGGGATGTAGGTGACAGCGCCTGCAGCGGCCAGCAAGGTGTTGAGGTTGTCACGCGTGCCGCTGAGGATGACGCTGGCGGTGCCACTGCCGGTGGCGGTGACGCCCGAGCTGCTGAGCAGCGAGAGGGTGCCGTGCGTCACGCTCAGGGTGACAGACATGATGTCGTTGAATGCATCGACATCACTGATCTGCAAGCCGTTGATGGCTTTGGCCGCGTCGACGCCTGTGCTGATGCTGGTGGGCACGGTGTTGACCGGGGCGTCGTTGACACCCGTGACGTGGAAGGTGAACGCCGTGTTGGCGGCGGAGTAGGCCCCGTTCGCACCGGTCAGGGTGCTGATGTTTTTGTAGCTGCCGGAGGCTGCGGCAATGGCGGCGCTGTTGGCCATGTCGGTGCCGTCCCACAGGCGGGCGGATGTGCCTTCGAGGGTGCCGGTGCTGTTGAGCGCGCCCTGGTAGTAAAGGCGGGCATTTTTGTCGAGCAGGAAGGCGTTGGTCAGGCTGGCACTGGCAAGGGCGGTGCCCAGGTTGAGCCAGGTGGCACCGTTGTCGATGCTGTACCAGGCGGTGCCTGCCGTGGCGGCACCTACGACTGTTTTGGGGCTGACAAAGGCGATGCCGGCGATGGTGCCTTCGGCGTCTTGCCATGTGGAGTCCGCCATGTAGAGGCTGCTGACCAGTGTGCCTTGCGTCACACCATTGACAGGTGCCGGTGCGTCTTCGAGCGTGGTGAAGTAGTCGTTGTTGACGGTGTAGGGCTGGTCGTTGGTGCCGGTGAGGGTGACGGTGAGCACCTGGGCGCTGCCGTCGGCCGCGCTGACGGTGAGGGTGTCGGTGACCACCTGCCCTGCTTTGAGCTGGTCTTGTGCCGAGTTCATGGTGTAAGACCATGCGCCGTTGGCACCAACCGTGAACTTGCCGATCGCGTTGCCGTAGGCGTCAGTCGCGCTGCCGTTGACGTTGGTTTGCGCGGTCAGGGTAGTCGGACCGTCAGGGTCGCTGAACGTGAGTGTGCCGCTGACGGTTTGCGCCACGTTGCTTTCGGTGATGGCCCGCACGGTGTCGCCACCAAAGGTGGTGGGCAAGTTGACGATGGTGATGGGCAGTGTGCTGGCGGGGCTGGTGTTGCCGGCCGGGTCGGTGGCGGTGATGCTCAGGTTTTGCAAACCGTTGACCAGCGAGGCGGTGGGCGTGACCGACCAGCTGCCGTCGCCTGCGACCACGCCGGTGGCGATGACCGCGCCCGTGGCGTCTTTGAGGGTGATGGTGTCACCCGGTGTGCCGCCCGTGCCGGTGATGGTGGGCGTGGCGTCGCTGGTGGTGCTGTCACCCACGGTGCCGGTGTCGCTGGCCAGAGCCAACACGCCGCCGGGGGCGGCAGGGGCCTGGGTGTCGATGGTGACCGACAAGGCGGTGCTTTGTGTGCTGGTGTTGCCTGCGGCGTCGACCAGGGCCGTGGTGATGTTGTGCGCCCCATCGGTCAGGGGGGTGGTGGGCGTGAGGATGGTGTTGCCGTTGCTGTCGGTGGTGGCCGTGGCGGGCACGGCCACGCCATCGACGTACAGCACGGGCGTGGTGCCAGCGGGCACCACGCCGATGTTGAGGTCTGGCGTGTTGTCACCGGTGTTGTTGTCGGTGCTGCTGCTGCCGCTGTCGGTGGCAGCAGTCAGGTCGGGTGCTGCAGGGGTGGCGGGCAGCGTGGTGTCGATGGTGACGGTCAGCGCCGCACTGGTCGGGCTGGCGTTGCCTGCGGCATCTACCACAGCGTAGGTGATGGCGTGTGCGCCGTCGGTCAGGGCCACGTTGGGCGTGACGGTGCCGGTGGCGGCGTCGTAGGTGGCAGCCACGGCCACACCGTCGACATACAAGACAACCGAGCCACCTGCGGGGGGCGCAGTGACGGCCAGCGAGGGGGTGCTGTCGCTGGTGAGGTTGTCGGTGCTGCTGGTGCCGCTGTCGCTGGTGGCGACAAGGTCGGGTGCGGCGGGTTGGGCCGGGGCCAGCGTGTCGATGGTGAGCGTGAGCGGCGTGGCCGGGCTGGTGTTGCCTGCCGCGTCGGTGGCGGTGATGCTGAGGGCGTTGGTGCCTTCGGGCAGCGCGGTGGTGGTGGCGCTCCAGTTGCCGCTGCCATCGACCACGGCGGTGGCGATGACGTGGCCCGCCGCGTCTTTGATGGTGATGGTAGCACCGGGCTCACCGGTGCCACTGATCGTAGGCGTGGTGTCGTTGGTGGTGTTGTCGCCCAGGGTGCCGCTGTCGCTGCCGCTGGTGAGTGTGGCCACCGGGGCCGCTGGGGCGCTGGTGTCGATGGTGACGGTCACGGTCGATTGCGCGCTGGTGTTGCCCAGCGGGTCGGTGGCGCTGAGCTTGAGGGCTTGCACGCCGTCGGTCAGTGGGGTGGTGGGCGTGATGGCCCAGTTGCCATAGGCGTCCACGATGGCCGTGCCGAGCAAGGTGGTGCCGTTGGGTGCGTAGAGCTTGATGGTGTCGCCAGGGGTGGCGCCGCTGCCGGTGATGGTGGGCGTGTTGTCGCTGGTGAGGTTGTCGGTGTTGCTGCTGCCGGTGTCGCTGGCAGCGGCCACGTCGCCCACGGGCACGGCTGGCGGTGCGGCGTCGACCACGGTGGTGTCGGTCAGGCCGCTGGCGGTGTCGGTGGCGACCACGGTGGTGCCGTCGGGGATGGGCGTGCCGGGCACGGCAGTCCAGGTGCCATCGGGTGCGACGACGGCGGTCAGGGGGTTGCCCGAGCCGTCGAGCACGGCCGCGCCGTTGACGGTGATGGCAATGGTGTCGCCAGGTTTGCCGGTGCCGGTGAGTGCAGCGCCGTTGCTGGGCTCCAGCACGGGGATGGCGGTGTTGATGGTTTCGGTGTCGGGGCTGCTGGTGTTGCCTGCGGCATCGGTCTGGGTGGCGCTGAGCACGGTGCCGTCGGGCAAGGCGGTGGTGAGCGGAACGATCCAGGTGCCGTCGGGCGCGACGGTGACGGTGCCAACCGGAATGCCGGTGGCGCTGTTGACCAGTGTGAGGGTGGCACCGGGCTCGCCGGTGCCAGTGATGGCACCGATGCCGTTGCTGGCAGAAATGCTGACCGCGCCGATGCTGGTGTCCACGGTGATGGGCAGTGCGGTGGGCGCGCTGGTGTTGCCAGCCGGGTCGGTGGCGGTGACGCTCAGGGCGTTCACACCGTCGGGCAGTGTGGAGGTGGTGGCAGTCCAGCTGCCGTTGGCGGCCACCACGGCGGTGGCGATGACGTTGCCCGCCGCGTCTTTGATGGTGATGGTGTCGCCGGGCGTGCCGGTGCCGCTGAGGGTGGGCGTGTTGTCGCTGGTGGTGCTGTCGCCCACGGTGCCGGTGTCGCTGACCAAAGCGAGTGCGGCAACGGGTGCCGCAGGGGCGGTGGTGTCGATGGTGATGGGCAGCGCGGTGGCCGCACCGGTGTTGCCTGCGGCGTCGGTCGCGGTGATGCTCAGGGCGTTCACGCCTTCGGGCAGGGCCGTGGTGGGTGTGGCTGTCCAGGTGCCGTCACCAGCGACGGTGGCGGTGGCAATGACAGTGCCCGCCGCGTTTTTGACGGTGATGGTGTCGCCCGGTATGCCCGTGCCGCTGAGCGTGGGCGTGGTGTCGGTGGTGGTGTTGTCACCGAGCTTGCCGCTGTCGCTGACGCTGGCCAGTACGGCGGCAGGGGCCGCGGGGCCGGTGGTGTCGATGGTGATGGGCAGCGCAGTGGCGGGGCCGGTGTTGCCTGCGGGGTCGGTGGCGGTGATGGCCAGGGTGTTCAGGCCTTCTGGCAGCGCGGTGGTGGGCGTGGCAGTCCAGGTGCCGTCACCAGCGACGGTGGCGGTGGCGATGACGTTGCCTGCCGCGTCTTTGACGGTGATGGTGTCGCCAGGCGTGCCGGTGCCGCTGACCGTGGGCGTGGTGTCGTTGGTTTTGCTGTCGCCCAGGGTGCCGCTGTCGCTGACGGTGGCCAGCACGGCTGCGGGGGCAGCGGGTGCGGTGGTGTCAATCGTCAGGGGCAGCGCGGTGGCTGGGCTGGTGTTGCCTGCGGGGTTGGTGGCGGTGACGCTGAGGGCGTTGAGGCCATCGGGCAATGCGGCAGACGGTGTGGCGCTCCAGTTGCCGCTGGCATTGACCACGGCTGTGGCAATCACGTTGCCTGCGGCGTCTTTGACGGTGATGGTGTCGCCGGGCGTGCCGGTGCCTGTGAGGGTGGGCGTGTTGTCGCTGGTGATGCCGTCGCCCGGGGTGCCGCTGTCGCTGGCTGCGGCCAGTGCGGCAACGGGTGCCGCCGGGGCGCTGGTGTCGATGGTGACGGGCAGCGTGGTGGGCGCGCTGGTGTTGCCCACGGGGTCGGTGGCGGTCAGTTGGAAGTTGTGGGTGCCATCGGTCAGTGCGGTGGGCACGGTGATGGACCAGGTGCCGTCAGCGGCCACCACGGCGGTTCCGAGCAAGGTGGTGCCGTCGGGGGCGTAGAGCTTGATGGTGTCGCCCGGGCTGGCACCGCCACCACTGAGGGTAGGTGTGGTGTCCTGGGTGATGCCGTCACCCACGGTGCCGGTGTCACTGGCCACGGCCAGGCTCGCCACGGGGGCGGTGGGCGGCGCGGCGTCGACCACCTGGGTGTCGGTTTTGTGGGTGGTGGTGTCGGTGGCGACGATGGTGGTGCCGTCTGGCACGGGTGCGCCGGGGGTGGCGGTCCAGTTGCCAGTGCTGTCGACCACGGCGGTCAGCGGTGCGCCGCTGGCGTCGCGCAGCACGGTGCCGTCAGGCAGGGTCAGCGCGATGGTGTCGCCGGGCGTGCCAGTGCCGCTGATCACCGTGCCGTTGGTGGGGGCGATGTTGGGCATGGTGGTGTCCACCGTGCTGGTGCCGGGGGTGCTGGCGTTGCCCGCCAGGTCGGTCTGGGTGGCGCTGAGTGCGGTGCCGTTGGTCAGCGCGTTGGTGAGCGGGATGCTCCAGCTGCCGCTGGCGTCGACCACGGCGGTGCCCAGCACGGTGCTGCCACTCATGAGGGTGACGGTGGCACCGGGCTCGCCGGTGCCCGTGACGGCCCCTGCCCCGTTGCTGGGGCTGATGGCGGGTGCGGCCACGGTGGTGTCGATGGTGACGGGCAGCGCGGTGGGCAGGCTGGTGTTGCCCGCCGGGTCGGTGGCGGTGACGCTCAGGGCGTTCAGGCCTTCAGGCAATGCGGTGGTGGGTGTGGCAGTCCAGGTGCCGTCACCGGCGACGGTGGCGGTGGCAATGACGTTGCCTGCCGCGTCTTTGATGGTGATGGTGGAGTTGGGTTCGCCGGTGCCGCTGAGGGTGGGCGTGGTGTCGCTGGTTTTGCTGTCGCCCGGGTTGCCGCTGTCGCTGGCGGGGTCGAGCCCGGCGGCAGGTGCTGCGGGTGCCGTGGTGTCGATGGTGACGCTCACGGTGCCCGGTGTGCTGGTGTTGCCCTGCAGGTCGGTGGCGGTGACGCTGAGGGTGGTGGTGCCGTCTGGCAGCGCGGTGGTGGGTGTGATGGCCCAGGTGCCGTTGGCAGCCACAGTGGCTGTGCCGAGCACGGTGGTGCCGTTGGGTGCGTAGAGCGTGATGGTGTCGCCTGCGGTGCCGGTGCCACTGATGGTGGGCGTGGTGTCGCTGGTGAGGTTGTCGGTGCTGCTGCTGCCGGTGTCGCTGGCGGCGGCCACGTCGGGTGTCGGCGCTGCCGGGGCCGTGGCGTCGATGGTGACGGGCACGGTGGTGGGCGCACTGGTGTTGCCCGCCGGGTCGGTGGCGGTGACTTGCAGGTTGTGCAGGCCGTCGGCCAAGGCGGCGGTGGGGGTGGCGCTCCAGCTGCCGTCGGGGGCGACCACAGCGGTGGCGATGGTGTTGCCATTGCCGTCTTTGACGGTGATGGTGTCGCCGGGCGTGCCGGTGCCCGTGAGGGTGGGCGTGGTGTCGGCGGTGACGGCGTCACCCACGATGCCGGTGTCGCTGCTGCTGGCCAGGACGGCAGCGGGCGCATTGGGGGCCGTGGTGTCGATGGTGATGGGCAGTGCGGTGGGCTGGCTGACGTTGCCTGCCGGGTCGGCGGCGGTGACGCTCAGCGCATTCAGGCCGTTGGGCAAGGCGGTGGTGGGCGTGGCGCTCCAGGTGCCGTCGGCCGCGACGGTGGCGGTGGCAATGACCTTGCCTGCCGCGTCTTTGATGGTGATGGTGGCGTTGGGTTCGCCGGTGCCGCTGAGGGTGGGCGTGTTGTCGTTGGTTGTGCTGTCACCCAGGGTGCCGCTGTCGCTGGTGGGGTCGAGCACGGCAGCGGGTGCGGCCGGGGCGGTGGTGTCGATGGTGACGCTCACGGTGCCGGGTGCGCTGGTGTTGCCTGCCGGGTCGGTGGCGGTGATTTGCAGCGCGCTGGTGCCTTGCGGCAAGGCGGTGGGCGTGATGGACCAATGGCCTGTCGCGTCGACCACGGCGGTGCCGAGCACGGTGGTGCCGTTGGGGGCGTAAAGCGTGATGGTGTCGCCAGCGGTGCCGGTGCCGACGATGTCGGGCGTGGTGTCGCTGGTGATGTTGTCGGTGTTGCTGCTGCCGGTGTCGCTGGCGGCGGCCACGTCGCCTGCCGGGGCGGCTGGCGCTGTGGTGTCGAACAGCAGTTCGTTGGTGCTGGTGTCGCTGGTCGTGACAGCGCCATAAGTGATGGTGGCGGTGACGGGGTAGCTGGTGCCGTTGACGAATGCACCCAAGGTGCCGCTGGCGGGCGTGGTGGCGCCCGTGTCCAGACGCCAGGTGCCGTTGCTGGCCACGGTGACGTTGTAGGTGGCACCGTTGACGGTGACGGTCAGCGTTTCGCCCGCCAGCAGGTTGGCGGTGCCGGTGATGACAGGGGTGCTGTCATTGGTGGCGACCGGATTGACGGTAGGCACCGAAGGGGCGGTGGTGTCGAAGAAGAGTTCGTTGGTGCTGATGTCGGAGGTGGCGTTGCCTGCCGTGTCGGTGACGGTGGCCGTAACGGGGTAGCGCGCGCCGCTGGTGAACGCGCCCAGTGTGCCGCTGACCGGTGCCGAAGCGCTGGTGTTGAGGCTCCAGACACCGCCCAAACCGACCGTCACGTTGTAGGTGGCACCGTTGACGGTGACTTGCAGTGTCTCGCCCGCGCCGAGGGTGGCGGTACCGGTGATGACGGGGGTGCTGTCGTTGGTCCGCAAGGCATCGACCGTGGGCGCTGAAGGGGCCGTGGTGTCGATGGTGACGGGCACGGGGGTGGCGGCGCTGGTGTTGCCTGCGGGGTCGGTGGCTTTGACGCTGAGGGTGCTCAGGCCTTCGGCCAAGGCAGTGGTGGGTGTGATGGCCCAGCTGCCGTCTGCGGCCGCGACGGCAGTGCCGAGCACGGTGGTGCCGTTGGGCGCATAGAGGGTGATGGTGTCACCCGGCGTGGCCCCTGCCCCGCTGATGGTGGGCGTGTTGTCGCTGGTGATGTTGTCGGTGTTGCTGGCACCGGTGTCGCTGAGGGCGGCCACATCGGCAGCGGGGGCTGCGGGGGGCGTGGTGTCGATGGTGACGGGCACCGTGGTGGCGGGGCTGGTGTTACCTGCCGGGTCGGTGGCGGTGACGCTGACGTTGTTGAGGCCGTCGGCGAGCGGGTTGGTGGGCGTGAGGCTCCAGGTGCCGGTGCTGCCAATGACCACGGTTTGAACTTCGCCGCCGGGGAAGGTGACGGTGATGGTGTCACCGGGCGTGCCGGTTCCTTGAATAGTGGGCGTGTTGTCTGCGGTGATGCTGTCGCCCAGCACGCCGCTGTCGCTGGTTGCGGCCAGTGTGGCGGCGGGTGCTGCAGGTGCGCTGGTGTCGATGGTGATGGGCAGCGGGACGGCGGGGCCGGTGTTGCCAGCGGGGTCGGTGGCGGTGATGGCCAGGGCATTCAGGCCATCGGGCAGCGCGGTGGTGGTGGCGCTCCAGTTGCCGTTGGCGTCGACCACGGCGGTGGCAACAACGTTGCCTGCCGCGTTTTTGACGGTGATGGTGTCACCGGCCACGCCGGTGCCACTGAGCGTGGGTGTGTTGTCTTTGGTGAGGCTGTCGCCCAGGGTGCCGGTGTCGCTGACCGTGGCCAGTGCGGCGGTGGGTGCCAGCGGTGCGCTGGTGTCGATGGTGACGGGCACGGTGGTCGGCGCACTGGCGTTGCCGGCCGGGTCGGTGGCGGTGACGCTGACGTTGTTGAGACCGTCGCTCAGGGCGGTGGTGGGCGTGACGCTCCAGCTGCCGTCGGCGGCGACCACGGCGGTTTGGGTTTCGCCACCGGGGAAGGTGACGGTGATGGTGTCGCCGGGCGTGCCGGTGCCTTGAATAGTGGGCGTGGTGTCTGCGGTGATGCTGTCGCCCAGGGTGCCGCTGTCGCTCACGCTGGCCAACGATGCTGCGGGTGCAGCGGGCGGTGTGGTGTCGAGCACGAAACTGCCGGTGCGCGGGGCGCTGGCGTTGCCTGCCAGGTCGGTGACGGTGGTGCTGGTGGTCCAGGTGCCGTCTTGCGTGAGCGCGCTGGTGGGGATGAGTTGGGTGATGGCGCCGGCCGTGATGTCGGCGGCGGTGAGTACGTGGGTGAGTGTGAGCGTGCCGCCAGTGGGCAAGGTGACGACGGTGGTGACGGTGTCGCCCACCAGCGCATCGCCCGGCAAGGTGACGGCCAGGGGGGTGCCGCCGTTGCTCAGGGCTTCGGCCGCGTTGACGCCGTTCAGCGCTTCGGGCAAGGCCACGCCGGGCTGGCCGGGGGCTGAAGTGTCGAGTACAAAGGCACCGGTTTGCGGCGCGCTGGCGTTGCCTGCGGTGTCGGTGACGGTGGTGCGGGTGGTCCAGTTGCCGTCGACCGTCAAGGCGGTGGATGGGATGGTTTGGGTGATTTGGCCAGCCGTGATGTCGCTGGCCGACAGCACCGTGGTGAGCACACTGGTGGTGCCGTCGGGGTTGGTGACCACGGTGGTGACGGTGTCGCCCTCTTGGGCGTCGGCAGGCAAGGTGACGACCAGCGGCGTGCCGCCGTTGCTGAGGGCTTCGGCGGCGTTGATGCCGCCCAGCGCTTCGGGCAGGGCCACAGTGGGGGCGCTGGGGGCGGTGGTGTCGAGCAGCAGGGTTTGTTGGTCGGTGCCGGTCAGGCCAAACAGGTTGGTGACGCTGACCTGCGGTGTGTAGGTGCCGTCGGCCATGCCGTTGATGGCGGTGCCGGGCACGGGAATGCTGTAGGTGTTGAGGCCGTTGGTGCCGGCTTGCACGATGGCGGTGCGGGTGACGCCGTCCAACCCGGTGAGGGTGACGGTGCTGCCGACTTGCGCGGTGGTGGTGCCGGTCAGGGTGACGCTTTGGCCTTGCTCGAAGCCGTTGATGACGCTGGCCCCGCTGGCATCGGGCGAAATCGGGTTGAGCGTGATGGTGGGGGGCGTGGTGTCGAGCACCAGTTCACCGGCGCTGATGTCGCTGCGGGTGAGCGTGCCGCCTGCCGTGGTGGTGGTGACGGCCACGTTGTAAGTGGCCACCGTTTGCAGGTTGAAGCTGGCTGCAGCTGCAGTATCGAGGCTCCAGGTTTGGGTGGCGGGGTCGTAGGTGACGCCCGCGATGTCGGTGGCGGTGCCGCTGGCCTGGATGGTGGCGCTGACCGTGACGCCGTTGAGCGTGATGTCGATCTTGTCACCCGCAGCCAGGGCGATGGCGTTGGCGCCGTTGAGTTTTTGGGCCATGCCGGTGATGACGGGCGTGGTGGTGCCCGCGTATTGCGACACGACGGTGGGCACATCGGGCGGCGCAATGTTGACGACCATGCTGTTGTTGGTGTCGGGCGTGGCAGGGTTGCCCGCTGCATCGCTCACGCTGGCACTGATGGCGTAGGTGTTGCCGTGGACCAGCGCTTTGGCTTCGTCTTGCGTGAGGGTGATGGCCCAGGTGCCACCGGCTTGCACGGTGGTGGTGTAGCTGACGTTGTTGAACAGCAGGTTGACGGTCTGCCCCGCTTCGGCGGTGGTGGTGCCGCTGATGACGGGTGGCGTGGGGACGGTGCTGCTGAGGGTGTAGTCGGCCAGGTTGAAGCCGCGTTCGCTGCCGTCGAAGGTGCCATTGCTGCTGGCTGTGACCGCGTCACCGGCCACGCTGGTGACGCTGATGACGGGGGCTGTGGTGTCAAAAATGACGGGGCTGGTTTGCTGCACCGCCGGGGTGCCCGCAAAGTTGCTGACGTCGGCTTTGAGGGTGTAGCTGCCGTCTGCAGGCAGCGCCGCCTGCGGGATGTTGAGGGCAAAGCTGCCGTCCGGCTGCACGATGGTGTAGTAAGTGCCGATGACGGTGCCGTTGGCGGCAACCAGTTGCACAGTGACGGCCTGACCGGCTTCGGCGGTGGTGGTGCCGCTGACGGGCAGGTCGCCCGCTTTTTCCAAGCTGTTGACGGTGCCGTCGCCTGCCACGGTATTGAGCGTGAGCGATGGGCCGTTGGCCGAGAGCATGAAGCCGTCGGCCTGTGCTGGGCTGGTGTTGCCTGCGGCGTCGGTCAGGGTGGTGCTGGTGGTCCAGGCACCATCCAGGTAAGTGCTGCTGCCGCTGCTGAGCAGTTGCGCCTGGGGCACGGTTTGCGTGAACTGGCCAGCCGTGATGTCGGC
>JACCEA010191938.1_pt1 | contig 28897 bp, 24 predicted proteins | sample 7449851 | NCBI WGS metagenome assembly JACCEA01 (sample SAMN15323453, study PRJNA562643) | freshwater metagenome | isolation source: river surface water | place: USA:Blue River Watershed | collected 2017-08-18
GAAACAACTTCGTTTTTCGAACCATCTATCCGATAAAGTTTGAATGAAGAGTCATCCTTAAGTCTATTTGCGATATCTGCGATCACTGGTTCCAGCGCTTTGCAGTGAATACACCTAAAGAAATGATGATGGTAACAACTGGTACATCATGTATAAGAACAGTTCCTTACCATGGTGCATAAAAATAAACAAGAATGTCTTGGATATTCATCTTATTAACTCTACGCATAATTGAAAATAAGCAAAACTACTCAAGCCTCATATGAAGATACAAGAATCTTACTTGTCATGGAATTGCACACCTACAATATTCTCAACATTTGGGGACATTGATACCAACATATCATTCAACTTGCGAGCTACCGCAATATCTTCAGATTGAAGACTTCGAACCGCATCACCTCGAAGGTAAGCACTAAAAAATTCTTCAATCCGCTTCTTATTATAATAAAAAGAATGGTCAACTTCTTCCTCAAAATATTTCAAATCCTCGCTGGATTTAAACAATGAAGGTCCAAGCAGATTAAGCGATTTACTATCTGGCGCGGAATTGACCTTCTTGTTACCATCGGCTTGTTTAGGTTGATTAGGCAATGGAGAACGTGGAAACACTTTCTTTATCCTATATATGATAAGTAAATAAACACACATTATGATATAAAGATTTTAAGTCTAAATACTTCAATTTAGCTGCTGCTTGTTTATTGGCTGCACGGCTGTCTTCATCCACCGCTTCCAAATATTGAGTAGCCAAATAATCTACGAAATCGTAGCGCTTCGTATCTTCATCATCGCTCATATCCATGACAACCAACTAAAATGGACATAACACATACTGTGGGGAATAATAGTATAAAAGTCTCACTTGCGGTAAATCACTCGTTCGTATGCCAAAGTAGTTCATCACGGTATAATCATCTGATGCAACCTCAACAAGTTGAATTCTACCCATACTCATTACTGAGCAAAGCTTTACAAAAATTCACAGCATTGTACTTACCGTCCTTTAAACAAAGGGGCGACCATTAAAAGTGTGTCCAAGAATAATTCATCACTCCCACTGACATCATAAAATGCTAAGGCATGAGACTTTACAGGTAACTGCTGCAATAGAGGCTTCGTCTCGAAAGTGAGCGGAATTACAATTGGCAATGAGTGCTGTATTATTTGTTGGGTTATCATATCTTCGGACATGGATGGGGTCAATTCGATTTTATGAAACGTCTGGCAGAATGAGCTAAGATGACAAAAGTCCTAGAGTTTGCAACAGCAATACTTACATCGTGACGGTCACCAGTGAATACTAACAAAGCATCCAACTGAAAAAATGCGGATTTGGTTTTTAAAAAATTACATTAAAACATGCTATTACCTCCAAATTGAATTCTTTTATGAATTCATCGGTGTCTGTGTAGAAGAACCGGGCCAGATCAAATTGCTTTGCAACTTGATGGAATATCTTAGCAACGCCACCTTTAAGACCCTGTATGTGGAAATTCATGAAAAGGATTTACATCATGCATATATAGGGTAGAGTCGTAAGAAATACCTTATCTTCTCCCATTTCATTGGGTAAGAAGACGGCAACAACAATTGAAAATATTCCACGTTCAAAGCTTTCGAGTTTATCTAGTTGAGCAATATGAGGAACTAAGTCCGCAACATTTGGCAAAAAGTCTGCAATCGGGCCAGACTTTGCTTTCAAATATTGAAAAATGTCCCTATTTTGCATAAACATAAAAATGTTTCTCCTTGAAAATAACAACTCTTACTTTTCTGAGCGTTGTGATTTATATTCTCCTATTCGATCTCCATCACGATAAACGACAACAGTTGGATATCCATCGATTTTCTCAATTTCTATTATATCAATCATATCCGGAGTAGTTGCATCAATGGTGGCAACTCGCGCCTGATAGAAATCTTGTGTAACCAATCTTATAGATAAACTATTGTGCTTACGGATATGTTGGCATCGTGTAGTTGAACGGCAACTTTTTCAAGCACCTCATTCAAGGTAATGCAGTGTCCACACCATGGAGCATGAAAGCTAACCATGAGAAGACTCTGAATTTTGATTTCGTCGTATAAAGTACTTGCTGTCAATCTCAGTACCTATAATCCACAACATACAGAATACAGAATCGTTTTTACAGGTACTTATTGCATTAACGTATATATGATTCAAACCTGAGAGTATGCACACACGATACACGTCAGCGATAACGTTACAATAACATTCAACATATTTCGAACACCAATACCATCACATATGAATGTCCAAAGATTTCGGTGCAAAACTAATTTTTGATATTGATGAGAAAATTACAAGATATTGTAATTATAAAAATTAAATCCGCAGTTACTGTAATCAAGATAAACCGGTAATTATAACCGATACGTATAAGCCACACAAGCAAATAATCCCAATAATATAAGTATCTCGGAATGCTGCTATAATATATTCCGCCATATTCCATATTGCAGCTTTGACAAATCATAATCTCTAGCTTCTTCTTTCAAATAATAAATATTCAGTGGAAGTGACTTTGTCCAACGATACCCGCCATGAGTCGCAATTATGAAGAAGAGCTGAAACTGATTGTAGCAGAAAAAAACAAAGTCAAGGCTGCCTCTTCCGCGACTGTGAATTCTAGATCAAATTGGCAACCGATCGCGACGGAATGGTTTGAAAAATGGAAATTGTATGTAGATTTTAGTGACACCTTCGATCAATCTCACAGAACTCCAGAGGTTAGCACTCATTTGATTGATTTTTAAATGTTGATATATAAAATTCCTGGTTCAGTTGATCAAAAGTCTATACCCAGGTGAAATTGATAATTCAAGCTTGAAAGGGGCCTTCGGCGATGAGTTGAAACGTGGTTTGGTGGACACTCAAGATTATGTTTTGCTTCCTTCGGATGTAGTTGCTCCGCTGGTTAACCACTACAAGGGTGGACCTCAGTTTCCACGCACCGTACAAAACTTGGGGACAGTCCTGCGTCCTCTGTACCAAGTTGTCCTTTATCCTGTACGCTTTGATATTTTTTATTGTGATGACAAAACTCCTGAGCCAAAAGATAAGCCAGATCAAATCCGCTATTATGCTGCAAATCCCTCTTTCAAGTCAGCAGTGGATAGTTTCAAATCATTATTTTTTGTAACGGGTTTTCCAATTCGGGTATGGTTAAAGGATAACTGTATTGATGCATCTTCTGTTGAGTCTCTCTCAGTTAATGGAGACTATAAACGCGCACGTACTTCTGGGTTACATAGGCGTATTCTATCAGAAGATGTTGAGCGTCACAACAATTGGAAACTGTTTCGCGCTTATTCTGATTTTGAAGGAAGTGTTCGTGACATCCTTGGAGACGGTGAAAGCATTCAGATAATAATTGAATCTGTCAAGAAATATTCCCCACTAGAGGTTGATTGGCCTCGAAATAAATTTTTGCAAGATTGGAAGAAATCTCTACAATCGGGTGACTTGATTGACGCCTTTGATAAAAGTCGGAAATGGAATATTGGTAAAGTGAAAACTGTAGATCAAGAAGGGAATGTCTCTGTTCATTTTATTGGGTTTAATGAAAGTTGTGACATTGTGATCAATGCACAGGATCATATATCTCGGATCCTTTGCCTACATGTTCGCACAGTTGATAGACTAGCAGCGTGGCAAGAAGGAACATCAATAGATATCTGTGTGACTGAACCTGACCAAGAAACCGTTTGGGTTGGTGCAAAGGTTATGGAATTGGATTTGGCGAATGAAAAGTTAAAAGCTTCATTTTCAAAGAACTTCCGGGATTCTCAATTGAAACTCTTATCATCTGCATCGCCAATTGCTTCTACGGAAGCTATGGATGTCGAACCCAACGAAAATGATGATGCAATTAAAAAACGCGCCACGTCTGTACTTGGTGAAACTACAGTCGAAGAAACCAAAATATTGAGTACCACAGTTGATTCGGTTATGGAAACAGATGATCAAATTGAGAAATGGTTCGATATCTATGGGGAATATGTTTGTCCAATCTACACTCACACCACCAAGCCTGCAACACATGTCACTACCGTGTCTACAATTCCTAAGACAACTTCATATGGAGGCTACAGTAGCTACTATGATAATGTAAAAGGTTCGCCAATTGCAAAAGGCATTGTTGGATTACAAAATCTGGGAAACACTTGCTTTATGAACAGTATATTGCAATGTTTGAGTAGTACCTATTCATTGACTCAAGTGTTTCTATCTGATTCCCACCTCAAACAAATAAATTATGATAATCCTTTAGGACACAAAGGAAAGGTGGCATTAGCATACGCAAAATTGATGAAAGATATTTGGAGCAACGAATTTGTCAAAATTGCTCCCCGCGATTTTAAACTTACAATTGGCGAGTTTCAACCTCAGTTTGCTGGTTACTATCAGCAAGATTCGCAAGAGTTTATGAATTTTCTTTTCGATGGACTTCATGTAAGTATCTGTTTCGGCGAACGGTTCTTGATAACCCTGTCTCACTATTTTCGTGATTCATCCATTACAGGAAGATATGAATCGCATTCATAAAAAGCCATTTGTTCAAAAAATTGAAAGCAAAGGTCGCCCAGATGATTTAATAGCTTCTGAGTCATGGCGACGTTTTTTGTTGCGAAACGATAGCGAACTTGTAGACCGTTGCTATGGGCAATTGAAGTCTCACGTTACCTGTGCAAATTGTCGTAATGAAAGTGTGACATTTGAAGCATACTCGTCCATTTCTTTGCCAATTCCAATAAAAAACACTAAGCCGATTGATATAATTGTACAGTTACTGCCTCTTGGGTCGACCCCTTTGAAAGTTTCGGTGAATGTCGAGGTTGGTGAGCCAATGTCTAATCTAAGGAAAATTCTGATTGATCATCTGTTGGCATTGAAAGTTAAGTTGATTTCTTCCTCGGACATTTCCATTTCAAAAAGGAAATATACCGAAGATGGTTTCGAATTGGTAGAATCGAAAGAAGAATTCCAATTTGTATCTAAAGAGGGCCAAGAAATTCCTGACTTAGACACATCTGTTCAATTTCAAACTAGCATATACGATAATATCCACTTTCACTTCTCTGGCACTTACATGAGTCGGCCATATAACATTTGCAAAAACTATAATGCTTCATCTTCGAGTAGAACTGCTGTATCTTCATTTATAGCTCGTAATGAAACTTTATTGGCTTTTCAATTGGAGGAAAATGCTCCTGAATTAAAGTCATCCTTGTATGGTGTAGAAGAGTTTCAAACTAGTGATTCTCATTTCTATGCTGTTGATATTTGTTTTGATAGAAAAAAAGAGGCAGGTCCATCTAAGTCAGACAGTATAATTTTCAAAACGTATCCTTCGAGAATTATACTTCATAAAGGCATGTCTAATCATCATGTCTACTTAAAAGTCCGTCAAGTTTTAAATCGATTTTTGCATTGTGATCGTGCACAAGATGGTAATGTTTCCTTGCCATTCGAGCTGTTGGTCACTAATTCGTTTGGAAGAGTCATTAAGCCAACTCTTGAAGACAGCGATTCCGTTGCTTTCTCAATAGCTACAGATGGGACGGAAGTATTGGCAGCTATTCTGATTGAAGAAGGTTCTGATTGGAATTTTTCCCGTTTTGGTGATTTGGATGAACCAAAATGTGGGGCTGATAATTCTGACGTTCAAGATAATGCAAAGAGCGGAGTTGATCTTTTTGATTGTTTTGATAAGTTTGTGGAGAAGGAGCAGTTGGGTGATGCTGACACTGTTTATTGCTCAAATTGTAAGCAGCATACGCCCCCGACGAAAAAAATGGATGTATGGTCTGCTCCGGATGTGTTGATTCTTCATTTGAAGAGGTTTCAAATAGTCCCTGGCGAATCAGGTTTCCATCGCCGCGAAAAGATCAATGACTTTATCTCTTTTCCCATTGATGGTTTAGATTTAACAAAATATGTGAAGGGTCCACAAGATTTGGAAAATTCTCCGCCCATATACGACCTGTATGCAGTATCACATCATATGGGTGGCTTAGGTGGAGGACATTATGTCGCAACGTGCAAACACCCCATGAACGGGAAATGGTATAATTGCAACGATTCTTCTGTTATGGAAACAGAGTCTGGATCTGCAGTTTCTGCAAGTGCGTATGTTTTATTTTATAAAAGAAGGTAATAATTGAGTTTAATTAATTATGGTTCTGTTTAACGTGACATTTTTTAGGCGGGGGTCTTCCAAATGGGGAGGTGTTGTCCCACTTGCACAAGGTTTGGCAGATGAAGATTAGTGTTAATATTTTCCAAGATTGTAAATATAAATCATCACAAACGTACTTGCATTCGTAATATATCATCATAAACGTACTTGAATTCGTAAAATTTCAAGGGGTAGCTACTTATCTTTTCTGTGTAGATTGTGTTTGCTGTAATGCTGATATTTGATTATTTTAATGAATAATGTAATAATTTAGCAAAGTTATCAACACGAAATGATGACTATATGCTTGATACCTCAATTTAATGATACCCCCTAATAATTGGATCGTTCATTTGAAAACTGCAAGGAGTGCCCCTTCAACCACCCTATAGCCTGGACCAGGAACTGGAACAGTACCGATGACACCGTCTGATGGAGCCGATACTTTGACTTCCATTTTCATTGCGGAAACCACAAATAAAATATCCCCCGCCTTCACCTCTTGCCCTTCCGAAATCATGACCTTCTCAATAATGCCAGACATCGGACTGCCGATCTCTTTCGGCTTATTAGCATCTGCCATTGGACCTTCAAAAACGAAAATTCCACCAGTATCCTTTACCTCAACATTCTGAATTTCGTTGTGAACGACAGTATTGTCGGCAAAGAGTTGAAGCTTAAATGTGACCGTACGATGACCTTGAGCAATTGCAGACACTCTTTGGAGTTCACAACGCACAGTAAATACGGAATTTTCATCCAAAGCTGAGGGAACAGTCGAAAGAATATGGTATAATTGGGCGCGAGAAAGAACGACATCGAACACATCACCAGCCGCCATCGCATACAAGTACACTGGTGTTGGAAGTTCTGTGAGAAGAGGGCCTTTCTTTTGTTGTCTAGTCATGTAATCTGTGAAAACTTGAGGGTACATCAAGTAACTCATTGCTTCTTCCGCAGAAATCTCCTAACAAAAAATTTGAAGTGTACATAGGATAAGAAATGAAACAAGAAACTTACTCGTCCCCACTTCTCAGAAAGTTGTGCAATGTTCTGCATGAAATCTATAGGAGGAAGAACTAAGCCCGCCCGAGTGGTCAACTTCGGTGCACCCTTCAATACCAAGTCCTCAACAGCTTTAGGAAAGCCTCGGTGAGGAAAGCCAAGTTCACCCTTCAACAATCCAACAACACTCTGAGGGAAATCGAGCTTCAAAGCATTTTGCTTAATCTCTTGCGTTACTGGGTCGACTAAATCCGAGGTAGTCAAACCTTTCATCACCAGATACAAAGCGAGATCTCCCACTACCTTCGACGAAGGAGTCACCTTTACCACATCGCCAAACAAGAAGTTGACATCACGATATGCATCAAGAACCGCTGCCCATTGATCCAAAGCTAATCCCATGCCGGAGCATTGAACAATCAAGTTACTGTACTGCCCTCCAGGAATTTGATGTTCAAAAACGCGTGCAGTACCACTCTTCATTCCACTTTCGAAAGGAGAGTATTGATCACGAATGCCTTGCCAGTAAAGATCATAAGGTTCAATCTTTAAGTAATTAATACATGTGTCATTTTTGGCACCTTGCATCATGGCTAAAAAAGTATTAAGTGATGGTTGAGAAGTACCATCTGCCATAGACGCCGTGGCGAAGTCGATAATATTGCAACCCACTCTTGCCATTTCCATACATGTTGCAAGGGAACCGGAGGCGGTTGCGTGAGTGTGGAAATGAATTGGCATCTCATCACCAACAGCCTCTCTCAATACTCTCATCAAGGGTTCCACCTCTAACGGTCTCAATAAACCTGCCATATCCTTAATTGCTAAAATGTCGGCTCCAATTTCCTTGATCTCCAAAGCCAAATCCTTATAATATTGAAGGTTGTAGATATCGGATGTCAATACATTTCCCGTGTAGCAAACACATACTTCAGCGACTTTACCAGTCTCCTTGATTGCTTCGATGGAAACTCGCATGTTCTCAACTATGTTAAAACAATCGAAAACGCGGAACACATCCATACCATTCTTCGCAGCAAGATAAATGAATTCCCGAACAACGTTATCTGGATAAGAAGTGTAGCCAACTCCATTAGCGCCACGAATGAGCATTTGCAAACAGACATTTGGACATGCTGCGCGAAGTTGTCTCAATCGTTCCCATGGACACTCATCTAAAAAGCGCATACAAACATCGAATGTAGCACCACCCCAACATTCCAAACTGAAAGCCTCACCAAGTAGATTAGAGGCAATCTTCGCTCCTTCAATAATGTCTTTAGTTCTAACTCGAGTAGCCAACAAAGATTGATGCGCATCACGCATCGTGGTGTCGGTTACAAGTACACGTTTCTTCGCTTGTTCGGGAAGCCACTTCTTACATAAATATTGTACTCCGTATTTGTCCAAAATTGCTTTCGCACTCTTGCAATTTTCGTCGACCTCAGAAAGAGATATCTCAACAGGTTGATACAATATTGAAGGCTTCTCTTTCACCTTTAATGGAACATTCATGTTAGCAGGTGCCAATTTGCGATATTTTGACATCGTTCCCAAGATAATTTCTTCAGCTAAATGCTTCATTAAAAGAGAAGGTGTTACAGAAGAATTGGGTGCACGAGAGTTTTTTTTTCCCGAGGAAGATGCCACTTTTGCGGCAGCAATCGCACTTTTGCGCTCATCTTCATTCATCAACGCAAAGGTACCAAGTTGTCGATACTTCCTATATCGCTGGCTAACCAATTGATCACTAGAGTAGTTGCACAAGTTCTTAATCGAATAAGCAATGTAACGTTCGATTCTTGACTTCAAATTTGGGAAACTCTTAAAGCTTTCTAGCTGATCTGCAACCAATTCAGAATTATTTCGTCCATTTTCCATATCAGTATCTTCCCAAATAATGAAGTCAACAACCCCCAAATCCTTTAATTGATGAGCATAAATGCATTGAGCCGTTGCTAATGCTTGACAATCCTTGGGGAATTGCAAAGCTTTGTGCTGATCATCTTTGTACCTTCCTAAAATGGAGGCGGCACCTTCAGGAGATATTACACCAAAATACCCTCCAGAAAGCATGGCGATATGGTTTCCCATGCAAATACCAAGAGCTCCACCGGATCCTCCTTCGCCGACCATTAATGTGATGATTGGAGTTCGGAGACCAGCCATTGCGGTAAGGTTGGTAGCAATCGCTTCACTCTGACCATCACGCTCGCATTCGAATGTTGGCCAGGCGCCAACTGTATCAACAAGAGTTACCACAGGCAATCCAAATTTCTCTGCAAGCTTCATCAATCGCAACGCAGTACGGTAGCCATGCGGAGATGGCATTCCATAGTTAGAATTTTGCATTTCAGTGGGGGTATGACCCTTAAAGGTTGCAATTACCATACAAGGGATCCCATGAAATAAAGCTAATCCGCCTCTCAAGCAAGCATCTTTTCCCACTTTACCATCACCACTTAATTCCACAAATGAGTTGAAAATGTTGAAAATAATGTCTTGCGTTTGAGGACGATCAATCAACCGCGATCTAGTGTAATTAAATCTCTCCGCGGCCTTCCGCTCATCTTCTGGCACGCCACCAAAGCCACTCTCTTGAACATATCCATCCAAAACTGCGTAATCAATACCTTGCTGGTGGTGTTTGGTTAGAAAGTAAGCTATAGTTGCGACCTTCTGCTCAATTGCATCCTGGCCTGCTTTCGTTTCCTTTGGAACGTTTAGAACCATGTCCACTTGGCCTGACTTAAGAACAAAAGACGCTGCTTGAAAATCAGTGGGGCACTGTTGGTCAAACACAGTTTGATTTGCTTCGCACATGGTATTCAAGATGACCGCAGGTCCAGCAAAACCAATTCGGGCTTCAGTAATTTTCGAATTATCCTCCACCGAAACTGCAATTCGTACATCAGCTTGCATAGCATATGATGCACTAACACCACCATAAGTTGGATCGCACAGCACTGAAATAAATGGCAACCCAGCGTTATTATGTGCTTGTACAGCTACCGCAACTTTTGCCATTTGCATTAATGATGATGTCCCCTCTTGCATCCTCGCTCCACCAGATCGACATTGCACTGCCACTGGAAGCTTGTGCTCAAGAGCATACTCAAATGCGCGGGTTATCTTTTCGCCTTCAGCACAACCCAGCGAACCTCCCAAAAAGCCAAAGTTGTGTGCGACCCATACTAACTCTTGGCACACTTCATGACCAACATCCAGAGGTACCTTGATCACCTCAACCTTGACAGCCGCTAGCAATTCAGTTTTAGCTATTGAATCATTTAGTTGATCCTGCAAATCAAAGGTGTATTAGGAAGGAATGTAAAATGCCAACATGACATTTACCTGATAACCGCGTTCTCCAAACTTGAAGTGGAGAAAGTCCTGGGAGCACACTTCATCGAAAACTACTTCACGTTGAGTTGACATTTGAACCAATCAAAATCTAATGCAAACCTTAATTTAAGTCCAGTAATTACTCTCTGGACTTCAAGGTGATGATTGTGTATCTAATCTATGTGCTGGTATCCAAGCAACGCCGCAAGAGCAAGAAGCAAGGAAATTTTCAACCATCAATGTGAAATTTAGGGGTTTAAGCAATTGGACTTCTGGGAATCTGGGATCGTGTGTCACAAATTTCTCACATACGCAAGTACTTAGTATCCCTTTTTTTGTGCTACAGTGAACTACACGAGGAAGTCCATTGGATGTTGCTATTCCCATGTATAATTCATACTTGAACGAAGTTGGATGGATTTGTCATGTTAAAACATGAAATGGGGATACTGATACGATGATCATCACTGAGATGCCTACATACTGCCCAAAATAAATCATGGTTCATAAATCTGTTGTGATAATGAAATGGTCGAATTTTAAGTTAAGTTCTATTTGGAAATCTTTTCTATCCTTACATACTCTACTTCTTTTACCACGATATATTGCACCTTCCATCCATGAAGGCTCTCTCCAAACGAACCAATTATTCATATGGTGAATGACTCTTCTCAATCAAGTTATATCATATGTTCATGGCCCGAATATTTTCGCGACTACACAACGTAACAAGTAATATAATATAGAGATATGATTTTTCAACTTTTTAACTCGACATGCGTTAGAGTTATGATCATTCAACACTCAACCCACAGCATTTCACAAACTCATCGAGTATTTGCCACACTACAATAGCCAGTTTGTGGGAAAAATATGGAGATTGTGCAATGAAGCGTTTACTAATAATCATACTCCGCAAACTTAAATCGTTCATGCAAATCAATCTTCAATTACAATAGAACGATCAGCAGCAGAAACCAATTTGTTAGTTCGTTAGTCCTTTAACTCTTAAAATGACCAGCACCCGCCAATCCCAAATCATCAAATCAATATCCGGATACCAGATATAGAATAGCCAATACACAATAATCCAATACCATTTGGATCTGGAAATGTAATATTTATATGTAACAGAGCACGAAAATGATACGGAGAAGTCTTCTTGCAAAATTATCTTCTCGTTTTTCTGCGAAAAGGTGCAAAACAACGAGCAATCCATTTGAGGCACCTTACTTGCAACGCCGTACAGCTAACTACTCCCCGCTTACTCCGCTCTCTTTATATGAACGAAGTGTGGAACTATTCCCGTCAGAAACAGCTTACATTCATGGAAATGTTCTTAATCATTCTGTCTCGTGGGGTGAAATGCATCGTAGGGTTCTCCGCTTTGCAAGTGGGCTGAAACGTTTTGCCCAATTGAAACGAGGGGATGTTGTGAGTATTATCTCACCTAACACCCCTGTCATGTTGGAGGCGCACATGGCCATACCTGGTATTGGTGCTGTTCTTCATTCGATTAATATACGACTTGATTCCACTACGATTGCCTATCAAATACACCACTGTCAAGCAAAGGTTGTTCTTGTCGACAGCGAATTTAATTCCATAATGGTAGAAGTGAAAGAAAAGTTAGCGCTCGACAAATCTTTCAAAATGCCAGTATTTATTATGATACACGACATCGGGTTTAAAGCTACTGCGAACGATCAAGCACAATCGTGGGTAGGCTCAACCAATATTGAACAAATAATCTGTCAAGGCGACGAGAACTTCGAGCTAATTAAATGCATCGATGAGTTTGATGCAATTACTTTAAACTATACTTCCGGTACCACAGGAAATCCCAAAGGGGTTGTAACACATCATCGGGGGGCTTATCTCAATGCTATTGGGAATCTCATGGAATGGAACATGCCCCGCTTTAGCAAATTTCTTTGGTGTAAGACACAGTTCTTTTATAATTATTACGCAGGTGTAATCTATGCATATTAGTTGTTCCGATGTTCCATTGCAATGGATGGTGCTTCCCTTGGACGCTCAGTGCATGCAGTGGAACTTCTGTCCTCGTTCGTCAAGTCCGTGCACATATATTTTTTGAACTAATGGAAAAGTGAGATATGGAGACTCTCTACTTATTTTTGTCGTGCTTATCGACTTCCCTCTGTTTCTGCATAGATATAGGATCGGGTTCTTCGGCGGTGCGCCTATAATCATGAGCACATTGCTTAATGCACCGGAGAGGAAAAAATTTACCCATGAGGTGAAAATGTGGACTGCAGGATCCCCACCCCCACCTTCAGTTATCCAAGAGTTTCAAGACGTTCTCGGCATTAATGTACAAACAGTCTATGGCTTGACTGAAGTATATGGCCCTGTTACTTCTCACATCGTTGATCCTCACTGGATTTCTGTTGAAAACGTCTCACGAGAAGAACTGATGAAGCGCAGTATCGTTCAAGCAAGAGATATTTTGAAAGAAGATATACAAGTTTTGAATCCGGAAACAATGCAAAAAGTTCCCGCAGATGGAAAAACATTGGGAGAAGTTATGATTCGCGGAAACATTGTCATGAAAGGCTACTTGCACAATCCCAAAGCAACTGAAGAATCGTTTGAAAATGGATGGTTTCATACTGGCGACTTGGCTGTTAGTCATGGAAGAGGTCGTTTCGAAATAAAAGATAGATCTAAAGGTATTGCAAATTTAGTATGTTAATGGTATTTTGCTGGCTAATAGATGATTCTTTTAATGATGATGAAGATATAATAATCTCCGGTGGAGAAAATATTTCATCGGTTGAAGTGGAGAATATCATGATGACTCATCCAAGTATTCTAGAAGTTGCGGTAGTTGCGAAGCCCGACATTAAATGGGGAGAAGTTCCTGCTGCCTTTGTAAAACTTAAATTAAATCATGGATTGCCTCTACCAACAGAAGTCGAACTGATCCAATGGTGTAAAAGTAGGATGGCGGGTTTCCAAACTCCCAAGTATGTTCAGCTATTGGAGGATTTGCCTAAAACTTCCACAGGGAAAGTTCAAAAACATGAATTGAGAAAACTATTGACATCGAATTATGAACAATGACAAGCCAAAGAATAACGCCACATTCGGCGGCGCTTATATTTGAACAAATCCCATGGGCTGCTGTGAAAAGATCCTCTGTGATGTTGCGTCACTATCAATGTCCATTGATAATGGGATATTTTTGGAATGAAGTAGATTAACTTTATCTACTTTAACTTTCAACTTTATCTGGATATTAACAAATAAGTAGAGGCTAGTTAATTTTGACTTTCTAAACAATTACTACTCAACTCACAATCTCAACGAATGGATATTTTTAATTAGTTTCGTTTCAATGTTCTCAATATTGTATAGGTGCTCCATGTAATGTCAATATTAGAAGAATCTTCACAATGCTTTGTTGATTAAGGTGGCAAAGAATCATCTAAACTACCAAACTCAAATATTCAAATTGCTAAACAACAACAATATTTTATGATCGTTTCCACAACTCATCCTTCATAAATGCCTGGTGAATCCCATTTTCCATTGCCATTCGTTGTAGATCTTTGAGATTAACTTCTCATCACAATCACCCTGTTGTTTTATGTTATCGGATGGAAATGTATTAAATGTTTGCCTTTTGAGTGATACATAATCTTGAGCTCATTGACGGTTGAAGCTTTACGAATCTTTTCAAATTTTAAGTAGCCTTACTATAAATGTATCCATTGTGTGTACACTCACTTGCATTTGCGAGTCATAACCAATGTTGTTGAATGCCATGGTTGTTTGGTTTGCAGCCCATTTCTCAAAATAAAGGGTGGATTCCTTCGCCAATAGGAACCATAACAAAATAAAACCATTCTACATGGAGAAATGTGTTATAAATAGAGCAGCATGCCGTAAATTGGGTGTCCAACACCCGAATTTGACAAGATTATTAAACACCAAAGATAATGTTCGTGGCTGCATGTAACCTCAAAATTACAACATGAATGGGCCCATCTTGATTAATATTTTCTTTTGCAAGCACCCACAACATAAGAAATTACTCGTAATACGTGCTGCAGTAACTATAAACCCTGATCGGGTGTCTCGTCGCTTTCTCAAAAAGATGATACCCATAATACCGTCTTTTAGTTACAATATGATAGGGATCCTTGAATAGTTCACCAATCTTCCAATAGGGCTTTCTTCATCTAGGTTTTTATTGATGTTATCATTACACATCAAAGCTCATGGACTGATTTCGTTCAAGTATTTTCATTGGCAATGACTTAGAGATTACAATGTACTCAAAGATTCTTCTCGTTCCATGAATATGGAATATTGATAAAAATATTATTCCCAATTCTGAAGCTTCTCTGCTGCTGCTGCCTGCTGCTCTGTGCGGCGCTGCTGTTCTGGCGCGCTCTGGCTGCTGCCTGCTGCTCTGTGCGGCGCTGCTGTTCTGGCGCGCTCTGGCTGCTGCGGGCTGCTCTGTGGCGCCGCAGCAGCAGCAGCAGCTGCTGCTCTTCAAAAAAATTAAATTTTAAATTTCATGTATGCGTACACCATTGACCATACATGATCTAATTTAAAGTATACCTTCACTGTCAAAAAAAAAATTTCATGTATACACGTTTTCTTCATGGAAAATGGAGTCCGGAAATCTAACACGCTTGATTTTCAAGACTTTCAAAGCTCGTGGGTTGACTGTCAGTGGAAATGCAACCAAAGCATTAGTTAGCGTTTTATCACGGTATGGTCTTTTTTCCATGCAAGAATTCAGTCCATGTTGATATATCATGTTGGTGTTTGAATTGCTTTTTTGTGTAGTGAAGCCGATATTGAAGGGTCCCTCCGCTTGATCTTGGATGAACTCAAAGTTAGAGTCGACAATCAAGACGGTAATGTGAAAACCTCTTAACGCCAAACAATTAATGCGTAATGATTAGATTTTAGTGAAAACCAACCTCATCGATGTGGATACCATTGAAAAGATTGTTGCAGATTTATCGTCGAGTGATGAAGATCTCGTTCAAGAGAGTATACAGGTTTTTATTGCATACAGTCAACGGGAATCGGTGTTACAGTATTACTTTGGTTCCAATAGTTGTTCGATGCATTCAATTCTCCTAAGCTTCAATTCGATGAAAAGCAAAGAAATTTTAAAGTGTAAGAGTTTATTTTAAAAGTGATAATCTTCGTAATATATGATTTTATCAAAAACAGCATCACCAATCCGCCTTTCAGTATCCTTGGCGGGGTGGAGTCACGAAGCAACATGTTTCGCGAACGTTTGCTTTTCGTACAACAAAGACTGCTGCACTGTGGACAGTTCACATTACGAGGCATAAAGGCTAAATCTGCGCAATCAACAAACGATGAACATGAGGTACATTATGACGCTTATTTATGATGTTTCAACTAAGGACTTTTTTCAGCTTTCAACCATTGAATCGCTTCTTGGTAGCAAAGGAGTAAAAGTTCTATTTGGAATGTTATCACAGGTAAACAATACTAAACACTTCATTTCATTCACTAATATCAGCATGCACACGTATCTACAATCGAATTGGTCCATATCGGCTCCATATTTCCTTGCCATTCTCTTGCACTTATGAATAGCCTGAGGAGGGGCGTTGGTATCTGGAGGATCTCGGTTCCACGATTCAACTTGACTTATCCACTGCTCAAACTTTCAGTTTCTTTTATACAGAAGGAAGTATTGTTGTGGTTCAAGGGGAACTTAATAGTAATAGCATTTTCCAAGTACATACAATTGGGATGCCACCTATAGAACACCGATCTTCCTCTCTTAAGTCACTTGGTATATCTGATTTGTTTGGATCTCATTTTCGTTCTCAACATATGGAACAAATGAAAGCGATGGAATTACAAGCCGAATCTCAACTTGTTGTAATAATATCTGAAATTTATTTGGACAAACCAATTGTGTTGGAACAATTTCGTAAAATACTCAGTGGATTTGAGCAAAATGGTTTATCGCCGCTTTACGTTATGATCGGTTCATTTTTTTCGAAGTCGTATTTCAAGGTAAATAATGGTAAAGAGATAATGAAACAACAATTCCATCGTTTGGGTGAGGTCATATCAGAGTTTCCTGGTCAACAAGAATATGCCAAGTTCATATTTATCCCCGGCCCTTTAGATGCTGGATGTAATGTAGCGGTTCCAAGGAAAGGGATACCTGAACAGTTAGTGGAATCATTGAAAAGCAAAGTAAAGCATATCGCATTTGCAAGTAATCCCAGCAAAATAAGATGTTATACTCAAGAAATCGTTATATATCGTGAAGATTTGTTGAAAAAAATGCAACGCCATTTGGCGATTCCTCTCAGTTACGAAACAGACGTAGGTGATGTAAGTGAACAGTTAGTCCGTTCGATATGTGCACAAGGCCATCTATGCCCATTAACATTACCTGCGCGGCCTATCCAATGGGAACTTGATCATGCAATGAGGCTATTTCCTTTACCAGATATGGTAAGCTTCCTTGTTCTACCTTTTTTTATTTAATTCATGAAACTCTTTGGAAGGTAATACTGGCGGATAAAACTGAACAATTTACCATCGTGGAGCATGATTGTAAAGTTATCAACCCGGGTGAGCTTATGTTCCACTCCAGTATCAAAACTCCTCTCCATTTATGTTTCTGTCTCTTTCCCAGGATGTTTCTCAAACGATTTCTCTTTCATGGTTTATAATGTCTCAACACGAGACGTCGAGGCTAGCCGCGTTCCCGAATAACAAAAAAGTAATATAGAAGTTTAATATAATCATTGAGTTAACTTAGTCACATACAGTAAATTGGTGTCATTCGTTTAAGGAAATGGATAAACAATTGTCCAGTATTTATCACACATTATTATAAGCATTTACATGAGAACGGATTATACCAACATCAGCTAGATACAAACGGAACATTTTTTGTGCAGCTACAAACACCACAAATTTATTGAAGAAACTATATACAAAATTTTACTGATCAAATTTCCTTTTCAATACGCACACGCTGACGCAATTTCAACATTTTCCATATCTGCAATAGTTTGAGCATAAGGATGAATGGTAGGATTCAATTCAGGTAAAACACCACCATAGTTGGATGGCAAATTTTCAACCCCGATAAACTCTGCAAGGGCGGGTTCGTATTCTCGTGGAGACGACAGAATATGAATCTTCGAAGCCGTTACAGGGTCAATCCAAGGCTTAACCATTTTCCAAACCATAGGAAACGCCGACGGAGTGTTGATGATGTATAACCTGCCTAAGGTTTCTGGGTATTGCTGTTGATCAATCTCGGCCATTTGTTGCACCAAATTCAAAAAATCTCTAGTAATCTGAAACATTGACATGTTCTTGACGTCTATAATTCCAGTGGAAGTCTCAACAATTTTGTTCAACTTCAAGGATTGCTGGTAGCACAAATTTGCCGTAGCTTCTTGTTCCCAAAGGTGGTACAACATTACATTATCGTAGTTGCCACCACATAGCTTTTTAACCTTGGAAGCATCAAATTTACCATACATTTTATACAAAACAGGACGACCAGTTTTGTCGTAACCCTGATGCCAATGCGGATAAGTTGTAGTCAAATCTGCCATCTTACATCCTAGAATGCCTTCTGGTCTGAAGGTACTTAATTCTGCAACATTTTTTTCTCTTCGGAACAACAAATTTCGTTGCATATGGGCTATTGCCTTGCGCGAATCTAGACCGTTAGCTCTTAAATATCTCAACATAGTCAATCTGTGGTCAATAGTATAGCTGCAAAGTTCATTCATATCAATATTTTCTTGAATAACCCAATCTTCCACTAAAGTTAGCTGCGTTCGTACATTGGGACTCAAATTAGGCCAGTAGGCACCATTTCTGTTCTCATAACCTGGAGTTCCTTCTGGATAAGGTGGGAGAATAGATTCTCCTTGAAATGCCGACATTGTGGTGAGTTTATGTATAGGTGCGCAAACTATTTAATTAATGTCCTATTCACTCAATCCCAAATCCTGAAATCAACATCACTCCGCAACTGCACACTCGCACTTTCACCTCTATTTCCAACCTTTTTCTATCGCACCTGTTCTACACATCGGCGAAATTCACATGGGCGCTGGTGTGTTGTGCTGTGGTGCAGCAACAACCCAAATGCACCTCTGCACCAATAGAATGGTACACGAGTGTAGAGAGAAATGCCAATGGAACAACTCTCCTTTCCAATTCCAACGACTACTTTTTCGGCGATAGAGCAGAATCTATTTGGTATATATGCTATAAAATTAAATTAACTAAAAAGACCGCACACACAAAGTAGTATCACATCGCAAAAAGGTAGGACTTTGAATGACTTGATTTGTTTGGACTGAAGGTTCACATGCTTAGCAGATTTGGCTAGAAACCACCATGGAACACAACAACCAACATGTTGAACCATCACCGACTTCAACCGAAAAGTTAGTGAATGAAACAGATCAAACATTAACTTCTCCTCAAATATCTGAAGAAATTCTTGTAAGTGAGGATGAAACTGTGAATAATGTTGATGTTGAGGAGAATGGAGAAAACGAAGATGAAGGAAGAAAACCCATCCATCTGACAGCTCAGTTGAACAAATTAGAAGAACAGAGGGAACTCTTTTTGTGGAAATATACCGAAATCGATCGAAAAGATGTGAATGAAATGCTCAAAGACTTTCGTAGATTTGACATTGGTAACAAAGGTGGATTGGATTATTACGAATTAATGCTCCTTATGGAACATCGCGGTTGTGTTATGACTGCTACAGAAATTATGGGAATGGTAGGCAATGAATACCATGATAGCTCAACAAGATTATCATTTATTGAGTGGCTCTGTGCATATTACATGAAAGATTATCAAGATATGTTCGTTTATGTTGATGAGGCATCGAGACAGGCAGCATTAGATGAAGCTATGAAATACACAGAAGAAGCTCGTCGTCTTGAACTTGAGATTGAGAGATCACAACAATTAAGAGAAATGCGAGCTTCAATTCGCGCTGCTGCACTTGAAAGAGAATCAAAATTAGTAAGAGAATTTCAAAGTTTATATGTTTGTTCATTTTTCATTCTTTGATCAATCCATTTGAAAACATTCTAGACTGGTGTTGCTGGAATGAAAGCCTTCTTCGCCCGTAAAGCAGAAGATCATGCATTTGATTCTACCAAGACTAATGAAGAGCAGGTAGACTAAACATATTTTATAGTTCTTTTGGAGTGTAATCGATTTGCGGTAGATTAAAGAAGAGGCCGGAAGAAGAAAAGCACTTCGCGAGGCTAAACAAAAAATTAATCAAGCCATTCTTACCGCAAACAATTCTGAAAAGGACATAACAATATTAGCGAGAGAAATTCAATTAGCTGCAAAGAAAGCTATTGAAGAAGAAGCTGCCGACGCAAAAAGAAAGGAGGAGGAGGAAAAATTACAGCGCTCTGCCAGAAAGGCGGCGCTGAATGCGAAATGGGGTGGTGTAACCTCTCCGGCGCCAAAAATGGTTCCTATCACACCTAGCAGAACCAGCATTTGCCCAACAAGTCCAATTAGATCGACACCAGGTAGAGTATTGTTTCCAACCACCCCAAATAGAACTATTCCATTCCCAAATGCAGTAGTATAATCACAAAATTTAAGAATGTGGGTATTGAAATAATCGCAAAACGCATCGTTTCAAAATTGAATGTCTTCTCAAGTATTTAGAATATACCCCCACAATTATTTTGAGATTTCTTAATCGCACATATTATGTAGAAATATAGAACAAGATGATCAAGATTTAATCCTCTAACACATTAGATTTTACGATTCACTAAAAATATGTTTAATCTACAAATAGGTCATTCCCCCTTCTGAACCATAAAAAGTAGATCTCACATGATCAGAGTAGTCCTGGACACGAAAGCCTTCATAGGGATATGCATTATCTTTGATGTCAAATTTATCGTAAACAACATCCAGTTTGCTATTGGGACAAACCCGTGCCACTACATTCAACGATAAAACATATCCACGATAGGTGATATCGGATGAGTCAGTGAAATACCCTCGTTCATCATGAAACGCCATATTTAACGGTCCCACTCTTCGTACATTGCAAAATCCAAATAGCTCCAAGAAATGAGAGAGAATATCATAACTGTAGCCAAACTATCATCATAAATGCCAGATTAATCTGTGAACCTTAAACAATATTGTCCCAGCTCATACCTGATGGAAATCAAACTCGTTTTGTTGCCCACCGAAGATGACATTAGTCAAAAACCAACGGTCTTGAAGTGTCATATTAGGGTCAATATACATTCTGCGCAAGAGCGAAATGATTCAAATATGTGTAATTAAGGTACAACCTACCTAGCAATTGTCTCCAAATCAGGAACAGAAATTAGCAATATTCCTCCTGGTCTAATTACCCGATGCCACTCTAATCGTTACTATTAAATAATAGAAGCCACTAACGATAATAATACTATACCTAATAATGTCTTGTTAAATAAGCCGTTACCAAAAGGAACGTGTTCAAGTGTGTGACTGAGTTAAATCCATGTAAAATCAATGAATTAGATTTGTATTAAATACTACCTGCAATAAATAGCCGACACTGAATTATTTGGCAGTCCTCTCAAATCATGCATTTCTCGCATGATATCAACTGCATTGGTATACTTATAATTCTTGCTTTGAGCGTTCACATTAAGCCAACCTTCCGCTTTCCTCATTCCACCTTCACGAAATGATTCAACTCAAAGTAGAGTACAAAACAATGTTTACCTTACCAACATTAAGTAGCAGTAGACGCCCGTCGAAAACATACTTTGGTATGGGGTCATATGACTTCTTCAGTTTCTTATTTGGTTTCTCATTACTATCACGGAAATTAATTGCATTCGCATCATCTATATGTTTTATAGCAGCATGAGGTATTTTAAAAACATTTTCCAAGGGATGAATTAACACTCTACTAATGGACTCGGATTTGCTGTTTCTCATTGACTGTGCGGCAGATTGTATCGGCTCGTCAATATTTTGACCAGGTCGATTGAAATACTTACTTCCGGAAGAATATATTTGTCCAACAGGAAAATGTGAACGGAATGACTCGTATTCTGGCAATTGTGTTCGAGAAAAGATATGAAATGGTTTCCAATGGTTTTTACTATATATATTATAAACTTCCCATGTAGCTTCCATCAAATATTCAAATGAAGTTGTCCACCGCTTGGTATCAAATGCATAACTAGAATTTCTCAAAGAGCCTGCTCTTTTTCTCCATATCTTCAAACGATCATAATTTGGGATACTAGCGAGAAGTTCCACTTTTGATAGTGGTTCCATTAAAATTTTAGCGGATTCTTTATAACTTTGCATTGGGCCATTTGTAGAGTCTTCAAAAGATCTATGCACTAGAAGGGCTTTCTCGACTTTCCGCCTTAATCGTGGATCCATGTGTTTTTTACGGAGCACCGACACAGCGATATCTTCGTACTCCTTCAACGAAAACGCAACACCCAAATCTGAATTGAGGCCTCTTGCAATCGATTCACCAGCTCTTGCTTGCATGTCTTTTCCACCACCAAACGTTAAGGTTGGCACTCCAGCCCAAACACCGTCGAGACCAGTAGTATGACCATTCTTGGCCTTTGTATCCAAAATTAGATCAAGTGATGATTTTGCGTACAAGTGGTCGATCCATTGTATTTGAGGCCGTGAAAATATTCTTTCAAGAGAAACGCCATGAAACATCGCTTCCTTGGCAATATTTGGAACATAGTACTTGGATCCAGCATATTGCATAAAAACCATTTTTGACCCGGCAAATCTTCGCATAATATTCATCCACGTATGGAAGGTGTCAGGGTCTACTTTCTGAGAATTGGATAAAGTACCAAGAAGTACTGTTGCATTCAATACACTATCATTATCAACAAACTCAGTTCGCCTTGCTTGAGGGAGCTCCAATAGATCTCCTTGGACTTGAGCATAGTCATTTGCAATGTATGTGGGTTTCATCAAAATGAGATGCTCTGTAAATGCATTGCGATGTTCAGGTGGAAGAGAAACATAATCACCAATAAAGTAATCAACAAAGGCTGCACCAGAGCTTGTGGGCAGTCCGAGATACGTCATTTGCACAGGAGATGGCCGATAGGATAGCAAGTTCAAACCGCTGTTCAGCGTGTGACCGTTCAGCTCAATAAGCAATTCAATCTGAAATGATGCTATTAATGCGGCACCATCTCGAAGGTTAGTTTTAGGTAAAGAAATAAAATGCTCTACTTGTGAAGAAATATTTTGACCCCACCAAGACAATTCTGGATGCAGCGAGAAACAATAAACTTCAAATTTGGACTTGTCCAAAAAATGAAGCATACCGCGGATAAGATTAGATACTGGATGCACACCAAAATCAGAAGAAATAAATCCAAGTTTCAATCTTTTCTCACTACGCTTCTTCCTGCCATATTCACTTATAGGCCAATATGGAGCCAGAAAACGCTTTTCAATTGGGTCCCGACCTGGGACTGCATGAGGAGATGCCTTCTGCATCAGTAGAAACTCTTCTCCAGAAGCGTCAGTGTATTCAAAGCCTCCAGATGAATCAATTCTGCAACTTTTGGCATCATTTATGCATATGGAAGAGTGTTTCTCCAGATCAGAAGCATATAGCTCGAAATCCTTCCAATCCATCGACCATCCTTTTGCTCTTACAATACGAGGAAGCGTAGAAAAATCTCCCAATTGGAAAGCCCTTTCAAAGGAGTATATAGATTCTGATAGCCGAAAAGTTTGGACTTGAATCTCACCCAAATTTATCCAAGCTCTTGTTTCATTCGGATTTTTGCTTACTGCAGTCAAAAACTGTGCTTCACTTTCATTCATTCTTTGAATAGTGTATAGAGCAACTCCTTTATATGTGTAAACTGATGGCGATATATTTGGAGCAAATGAGAGAGTTCCAAATTCATCCTCAATCTCATCACAATATTCTAACACATCAAGAACTCGTCCATGCTGTGTGAGAACTTGTAGATTCGTCATGATAGTTACAGGGTCTTTCTGTTTTAGCCATTTTCGTTGTTTTTTAGAAGCTTCTGAACTGATAGATCTACAAATGTAAAGAATGAAGAGCACTGTGAAGAAAATCTTCCAATTAATCATCTTATATGCAATCTTGTGAGCATGGAATATATCTCAGGGTTTGTTTGCAGTGCATAATAAGGCTAATATAGGGATATGTATTCCACATAACCACATAATAAGCATTTGTCTACCTATTGGTCACCATTTGGCATTTCATGTAAATCGGCCCGAGTGGGCTGCAGCAGCGACATTAGTAGCATGGAATTGTAATTCCAAATTCTAAACTGAAAACTCCGAAATGTCATATCCATCGTATCCAGTATATAAACATGTGACATATGCTACTGATGATATCATCAGCCAAAGCCAATCATATTTCATTCATAATTACACACCAGCAGAGGCAGTAGCAGCATATGGGCTTTTATCTAATAATGCTGTTACACGCGAGGGGATAAATCAGGATTACCTTTTCATCAGCAATTATTACCAAATTTTGCACATGTTTTACTATACATAATATAATAAAATCCATGGCTAATCCAACCCTAATCCGGACTAATGCGGCGCTAATGCAAAAGCAAAGTCACCCCATTAACTCTATACCATCCCACATCCAGATCTAAAATAATTGTTATGGACTATGGGACAGCTTATGAAAAGCCGAAGAGACGTAGAGTATCACCAGCCGTCAAAGAATATGCACTTCAATTTACAACATATCATGTTTTGATCTAATGCAGTAGTATGTATGAAAAACAAGTGAAGAGAATAATAAATATCATAGTCAAATTCAGCAATATCAAAACCAAAAATATAAAAATTCGTATAAATACATATCTACAAGAACCAATTACATTACACCATACTCCCCCATGCTATCATTACCATACTCACCATCCTGTTCATATACTAAGTCGTGGAAATGGAGAGCATTTTGCTCATCTTCTTCATCAACATAAGGAATATTACTTGGAGCACTTGCCTCCTGCATAAAATCTTGATCCTGTGTCCTACTTGGAAGTTGGAACGATCCCTCGTCATCTCGAGAGGGAATAAACTTAGATTGAGCAGATGTGCCAGAAAATTTAGATTGAGATTTGGACTGAGCCAGTGAAGAGTGAGAATTTTCTTTTGGTTGGGCTTGAACATTCGGATTTTTCAACATATCCGAGCTATATAGAGTCTTCTTGATCTCACCAAACAACTTTTGGGATTCCGCTGCTTGCTTCCCTTCCAAAACTTGAATGACATTACGATTACGTTGTAGTAATCGTTTTGTATCCAATTCTCGCTGTTTAATGTGCTCTTTTCTTCGACATTCGATTCGCTTTAATAAAGCTTGAAGTTCCGTCTGCTGTTGTTGTCTAAATTTTGCCTCTCTTCGCGCAAACACAATAGCTTGATTTTGCTCCATTTCTTTTCTTTCTTTTTCTTCATTCATATCAGATATCTTTTTTAATTTTTGCGCCATTGCATAATTTTTATTTCGCGCATTTATGTGTTGCTTTCTTCTTTGGTCCAAGAGAGCTTTCGACCATTTTGGAGGCTTTGAAGCAAGTTCTTCTCTCAATTTTTTTTGATATTCCAGTAGTACCAATGCATGTCTCTCTGTCATCTGCTGAATATACATTTGTGCCATCTGATCATATTCTTCCAAATATTTGTCCCATTGCTTATGAAATTCTTGAAACTGCATAGTATGCGCAAGTTGCACGTCTTGTTTCTCAGAAATGTGACGTGCTTGAATAACTTTCTGCTGTCGTTTCTCTTCTTGCTGGCGTAAGACTCCCAATTGCTTAAACGCTCGAGATGCTTCCAAATAATTTCCCTCTTCTTCACACTTTACGCGGTATTCTTCCAATATCCACAGGAATTGCATTACTTTTGGATCCGTACCTTCAAAATTTTCACTGCTTTGATTCGTGCGGTTGTGCCTCCCTGCTTGTTTAATTATAAGTATCAAGTCATTCAAACTGACTTTTCCCCCATCATCATCCGCTAAACGCGCAGATTGTTCAATAACTTGCATAGTTTCCTCTTTGGATTTCCCAAGTTTCGTCATCAAACTTGATATCTGGTTTATATGAATCTTTCCCTCTCGTTCAAAATCATACCCTTCAAAGACTGTCCGAATAATACTGAAATATAGGAAATAGGTATCATTACACCATCAATTACCTAGAAAAATACTTTAGTACTTACCTTGTCTCGTCTGCTGAGTACATATCCTCTTCAGCATTCAATGCATTCGTTCTTTTGCTCATCGTATCTCGTTGTAATTGATATGTGAAACTAAATACAATTCACTGCTACTAAAACACTGGACTTATATAAGAATCTGAAATGCAAACTCTGTTGATTATTGCTCAACACAAATGCGCGAGCAATATATGGTATATATTAGGTATAGCATACAATACCAAAAAAGGAATATGCTCCATGCTGAATGGGAATAGCAATTTAATCACACAAACGGTTTCATTTAATGCACAAAAAGGAGGGATAACCGAATTCTAGTGGCGGAAAAAACATGTTTTACACGGTAAAAATTCGTGCGACGTTTTTTCATGCTTTTCACTCAAATCATCATCAGAACTCTTCACAATTTTTTACTTCGACTTTATTTTTCGTCCACAAACTCAAATCTTTTTCACTTTTTTTTGTCAATCATAGTTAATCCACCGTTGTTGTGTTGGTGTAGCGCAGTTTGATTTCCACACTTTCAAAATTTCCACTCGCTGGTGTGAAGTCTATACATCCTTCCATTTTTCATGAGCACCTACGCTAAATCGCGACCACATCAAGTTAATCAATGAGGAATTTTCAATTTCAATGAAGGAATGGCTTTCTTGAACTATTGGCCATGTTTTCATAGATTTGGTTTTGAAAGTAGTGTATCGATATGTGTTGTGCTAAAACTTTTTTTTGATTGTACCCTTCCTTAGATCGTTTGTACCTGTTTCACGCCAAATTAATTAGATGATTGAACACTACTAATCGGATATTTCACAATTATCTGTTTTTGAAACTGTAAACTACTATTGTGTAAACAAATAACTGTAAACCAACACATGAACATAATGAAATGAGGATGACAACATAAAAAGGAATCAATAATCGAAAGGAACAAAAAGGCATGATCAAATGTGTTAAGCTTCATCTTGATCTTCATCATGATACTCTTCTGCCATGATTGGTAGTTGGGATGATGCCTGGGCCATTCGTTCATGATCAAGTAACATTTGTAAGCAGGAAGCACCACTGCAGAAACGGAGTGGACATCTGCCAATTTTGCATTTGTGTCCATTAACTGACTGTGGAGGGAGAAGGCGACGACAAAGTGGATTCGAGCACTTCACCGTTCTTGCTTTCTTGCCTGTGGTTGCTTGCCTGTGGTTGCTTCTTGTTGTTCCTTTGCAAGAAGATGCTATTTTCTCTTGTTCGATTGCTGTTCGTCTCTCAATTCTATCTTCTTGTGCTATAAGCTGTGGACCATCTGCAGGATCGCTGGGCAAGTAATCCAAGCAAACACGATTGCAATTAAGAGGACAAGTTTCATAGTAACACGTATCTTCAGTCAAACAAGAAATAGTACTGTCATTCAAGATTGGATCTAGAGCCGAATGCATTGCTTTGTGTGGGATGCGCCGATTGCGTGCGGCATATCTTGTCAACTTCCATCATGCTTGTGCAACAGAATCTTTCATATCGGAGTGCAATTCTTGGAAGCTGGGGTTGGGACCAAGGATAACATTCAAATTCAGAGGGTGCAGACCACTGTCATGCCAACAAGCGCTAATATTCTTTCCTGAATAACCATCATCTATAAGACCAGGCAGCTGACACACAAAGAGAAGATAGGTATTTCTGCTGGCACTATCCATCTTCATCGCTTTCAATATTACCTCAAACTCTTTTGCAACTCTTTTCCCTGCAACAGTTTGAAACTTCTTTCTCTCATACTATTCGTACCAACGAGAAATCATTCATATTGTCACTATTGTTATTGTTTGGATCTTGAGATGAAATACATCGAGGAGCATTGTTCTGAACTGTAGAACGGTTCTCAATCAATGTAGGGATAATCATTGATCCCATAATCCTTTCTGTGCACTCCTTCTCGAGTGCAGCATCAGTCAAACCAGTTGAAGTAGCTGACTGATGCTGCACAGAAGTGAAGGACTATTAATAGTTGCTCGCTGCCTGACAGGAGCCAGCACTAAATTTAACTTCCATCGAAACTTTCGGCGTACTAGTCCAAAGAGAGTCAATCCTTCATGATAACGAAATGGGTTTCAACTCAAAACTCATACCGTAAACGTTCTTAATGAAGTTACAAGACGATAATAAATATGTCAAATCACTGCCATTATCGCAGGTCGAGGGGTTGTGATTGCAAAGAGCTGAAGTGAACGTCTCTTTGAAGCAGGATCTTCATCTCCATCTTCAGACTTAGTCTTAATTGAAGGATAATCGCAATTTCTTCAAGATAGATGTAGAATTCTCAGAAGAGAGTGCCGTGAGATAGTCGGCAGGATCAAAGAGGATTCCTTTTTCGTCAATATTAACCATTCATTTGAGGCAAGGAGTAGCTTGCCTTTATCACCACCACCACCATATATAAGGATACTGCACAACGAAACTCCATTCAATATGTGAGAGTGCTGTTTGATTCTTCTGGATAGCTTCAAATTTGGGGATGCTGAGTGAACTGGAGCTATCTCTTCGTCGATCAAAGCGTACATGGTTCGCTCGCAAATCTGGGCAACAAGTCGACCAACATGCAAAAGATTGGTCATACTACAGCCACGGCTTTCATAATACCCTTTGGTGATTGCTTCATCAATCCTTCTCTGCAATAGGCAACCAAATAAAATGCGCGAGTATCTACATCTTGCTTGAGAGCCTCGATGTATACTATTATTGATGATAAAAGTGAAAAAGATTTGATTTTTTGTACAAAAAATTATGTCGATGTAAAAAATTGTGAAGAGTTCTGATGATGATTTGAGTGAAAAGCATGAAAAAACGTCGCACGAATTTTTACCGTGTAAAATTTAACCGGGGGCCGTTTTTTTGGTGCATTTTTTTATTTATATAAACGGCTTTACGAAACATTTCACGAAACTCCATAATAAAATCGTCAATTTCTATCCCTTCTCGATCAACTGTAGTGCTCCACAGTATTGATACACGAAAGGGACGATCTTTAGCGATTGCAACAAGGAAGA
>JACCEA010857491.1_pt1 | contig 28877 bp, 24 predicted proteins | sample 7449851 | NCBI WGS metagenome assembly JACCEA01 (sample SAMN15323453, study PRJNA562643) | freshwater metagenome | isolation source: river surface water | place: USA:Blue River Watershed | collected 2017-08-18
TATTATCCCTGCCTTTGCTTAAAGCGTGGGTTCTTCTTGTTGATGATGTACAGCTTTCCGTTGCGACGTACGATCTTACAGTCTACACTACGCTTTTTTATAGATGCTCTAACTTTCATTGTTATTGGTTTTCTATGCTTTTACTATATATCTTTTCTCGCCCTGCCAATCCTTTCAGTTGGCGCCGCCACAGCGGGTTTCAGGCGTTTTATTTGTACCTGTAAATGATCCTTCCGCGGCTCAGGTCATATGGACTCATTTCCACACCCACCTTGTCGCCGGGCAATATACGTATGTAGTGCATGCGCATCTTGCCCGAAATAGTAGCTAGGATCTCGTGTCCATTTTCAAGACGAACGCGAAACATCGCATTTGAGAGCGCTTCCACGATAGTTCCGTCCTGTTTGATTAGAGATTGTTTCGCCATATTTTTTTAAGGACTGCAAAGGTAGTAAAAACTTTTTATTTAAACCGAAAAAAATTGTGGAAAAATAAAAAGGGCACTTTCCTGCCATTTACTTACATTATTCACTCTGTTCCGTCCACTGGGTTACGATGGTTGTTGGAAAAATATATATAATAGGGAGTCAATACTATTCTGGTCGAAGCGTCCCTGCTCGGCGTAGCCTCCGACTACGTCATCTCGGCTGCCAATCTCCGGATTGGCTAGGGACTTTTTTGGGTTTTCGTTGCGATTAACCGATCACTTTCTTTTGTCATACCCCCAAAAAACCCTGCTTGGCGTAGTCTCCGACTACGTCATCTCGGCTGCCAATCTCCAGATTGGCTAAGGTCTTTTTTGGTTTGCGTTGCGATCAACCGCCAAACCTTTTTCTATCATACCCCCAAAACCGCATTACCATAAAACTTTCTTTTGCCTGTTTCCAGTCATGGTTGTAACTTGAATAGAAGTTGAAAAAAATGGGGCAAGGCTATATATATTAAGATAATTTATCGCTTCTCACTTGCGCATCAGGTGCGCAGAAGTGCGCAGGTTTTGCGCAGTTTTGGGAAGCAGAACTTCCCACATGTTAATTGATAATCAATGAATTAGGTGAAAATACGTCAAAAAGAAAAAATTGACAAAGTGGGAAGCAGCTTCAATTTACCAACCACAAGGCAAGCACCCCGAAACTTGCAAACAGTCTGCCGCAGGAAGCTTTCAAACTCACCGATCCTAATCCCCAACTCCCCATTCCCAAATCCTATATTTGCACCTGCTTATGCACGAAATAGAACCTTTCTACAACTGGCGGCATTTGTATATAGCCGAGGAAGATGAACTGTCGCCGTTCTACGGCACCGAACACAGCGAATTCGAGTATTCGAACACTGTTTACAACTACTACATTCATCCCCAGTGGGACGAATTCGGGTCGCGTACCCTTTATATGAAGGAACTCTTCGCCGATTATGAGCTGAACTACGTGATCCTCGAGTTCATTGGCGAGTGGAATGATGCAGTAGAGAACGATATCATGCAACTGAAGCGGTCTGTAATAGACCTCATGCAGGCAAAAGGCATCAGCAAATTCATCCTCATAACCGAGAATGTGCTCAATTTTCATAGCAGCGATACCGACTACTACGAAGAGTGGAACGAGGAAATAGCCGATGCCGGTGGCTGGATAGTGGCCGTGAACATGCCCGAGCAGACCCGCTACGACTTTACCCGGTCGCGCATCACCCGCTATGTACACCTCATCGACAGACCGCAATGGCGCACTTTTCAGCCCGGCGATTTTTTCCAGGCCATAGATAACGAGATGCTGCGGTTGCTATAAACCGGCTTACATACCCGATAGCTTGCGCATCAGGTTCACGCCGCCTTTTTTACCACTTGGCGCCGCCGATTTGCTGCCTGCGGCACCGCCTTTTTTGCCCTTGGGCTGGTTGCCGAACACTATTTGTTTGGATGGGAGTTTGGTTGGTGCTGCTTTCTTCGGGGTGTTGTTTGAGTTGTCCATACTGCAAGATAGGACACCGGATACACAAAAACAACCGGTATTGAGCGGTTTGAGGCACAAAAACCGGCAAAAAACGGGTAGTATCGATTAAATTTTTTCCAATTAACTATTCGTTTGCATAAATTTTTTGTAATATTGCTATAACCTGAAACTATTAACATTACGAAAACTATCAACATAAAGTCTATGTCCTATAAGTTAAAGATCCTTCCGCGGTGGTTGGTTTTTCTGTTGGACCTGTTCCTTGTCTGCTTCTGCCTGTTCCTGTCGCGCATGCTGAAGCTGAACTTTAACTGGGAGCATATGAACGACGGTCTCCGCTTCATGATGCTGGTGGTGCTGGGCGTGAATGCTGTTCTTTTCTATGCTTTCAAGAGTTATGCCGGCATCGTTCGTTACACCAATCTCGAGGATACATCGCGCCTGGTGATGGTGAATGCCATTGCTGCGTTCTTTTACCTGGTAGTTAATATCTTCTTCCTCGGCTCGCGCAACTACTTCACGTTGCAGATCGTTTCCATCAACTTCTTTATCACCAGCTTCGTTATCATATCTTACCGCCTTACCGTTAGGTATGTATTTAATTTTTACAAATCGCTTTCTGTTGGCGGCATCAAGGTGCAGAAGAAAAAGGTAGTGGTTTACGATACGTCTGCCGATGGACTGCATATTAAGAAGGTGATGAACAGCCTGCCCGATGGCGATATGCAGGTAGTGGCCTTTCTGGACAATTCGTTCAGCACCAATGGTAAGTTGCTGGAGGGTATACCCATATACAGCACCACCGAAAACAGCATTGCCAAGCTGGCGGCTGAGGGGGTAGAGATCCTCATTCTGGCCAGCAAACACATAGAAAAGACCACGCTGAACGATATGGTGGATAGTTGCCTGGCGCACGGCATCAAGGTGCAGCAGGTGCCCGCCATGCGCGACTGGCTGAACGGCAAACTGGACACCCAGCAGCTGCAGAACATCAACATCGAAGACCTGCTGGAGCGCGAGGTGATCAAGATACACAACGAAGCCATTTACAGCGAGTTGAAGGGCAAGAAGATACTCGTGACCGGTGCGGCAGGCTCTATTGGCAGCGAAATGGTGCGCCAGTTGCTGGCATACAGGCCGTCGCTCCTCATACTTTGCGACAAGGCCGAAACGCCAATGCACGACTTCCTCCTGGAACTGCAGGAAAAGCACAAAAATGCCAATATCAAGGCCTATCTGGCCGATATATGCGACAAAGCCCGTATGGAGCAACTCTTCGAGGTGTTCAACCCCGAGATCGTGTTTCACGCCGCCGCTTACAAGCACGTGCCGCTCATGGAGGACAATCCGTCCATAGCCGTCATCAATAACGTGGCAGGTACGCGCCAACTGGCTGAGCTGGCTGTGGCCAATAATGTAGAGAAGTTCGTAATGGTATCTACCGACAAGGCCGTGAACCCCACCAATGTGATGGGGGCATCAAAACGCATTGCCGAGATCTTTACCCAAAGCTATTTCAAACACCTGCAGGAGGCCGACCCCGAGCATGTCACCAAGTTCGTTACTACTCGTTTCGGAAATGTGCTCGGTTCCAACGGTTCGGTGATACCTCGCTTTAAGAAGCAACTGCAGAAAGGTGGTCCGCTCACGGTCACTCACCCCGAGATCACCCGCTACTTTATGACCATCCCCGAGGCATGCCTGTTGGTGATAGAGGCTGGCGTAATGGGGCAGGGTGGCGAGATATTTGTGTTCGACATGGGCAAGCCCGTTAAGATCGCCGATCTCGCGCGCAAGGTCATCAAACTCTCAGGCAAAGAACCCGACCGCGACATCCGCATAGAGTACACAGGCCTGAGGCCCGGCGAAAAGCTCTATGAAGAGTTGCTGAGTACGGCAGAGAATTCACGGCCCACCTATCACGAGAAGATCATGATAGCTGATGTGCGCGAATATGACTTTGCTACGGTGGAAAAGAAGATCACCAAGCTCATAGCCAGCGCCCGTCAGCATTATACACTGGAGACAGTGTTCCTGATGAAAGATCTGGTACCGGAGTTCGTCAGCAGCAACAAAGCCTACGAAAAGGTCAATTCAGGTAAGTAACGACTACAGGTAATTCGACTTGAAGATCAGGTCAGAGAAATCCTTGCTGGACAATGGCTTCTCAAAATACCCCGAAACGATAGGAATGTTGTAGGCCTTCAGTTTGTCGTTAGTATTGATAGACGAAGAAAGCATGTAGATGCGCAAACCGCGTGCTTGTCCATCGGTGATCATTGGTGCAAGGCGCTCGATAACTTCCCAACCCGATAAGCTGGGCATGTTGATGTCAATAAAAGCAATGACCTGTTCGCCTTCATTTTGGTTCACCAGTTGTGCAATGTGGTCTATGCCTTCATTTTGGTTCACGTAAGACCGGATGTAGTCCTTTGAGTGCACTGATTTTATTGACATTTCGGTGAGCATGTTACTAACCGGATCATCGTCAATGATCACAACATGTTGCTCGTCTCTTCTTTTCATACTGCTACTGATTTAAGTGGTTTCTCGCTCCTTACTTCTGCATTGAGTCCTGTTGCAAGGGGGGCAAATATACCCGGCGCAAAATGGAGAAATGCTATTTTGCTGCAAAGAAACAACGAAAACACGCGGTAGTAGCTACTACTTTTAGGGGATTTTGGCGAAAAAAATGAGCGGTGGGGCAAAAAAAGAGACCACAATGTGTGGTCTCCCAATAAAATAAGTTGGATTGTAGTTAGTTTGTCAGCCCGCTGATCTGGCTATTGTGACCTGTAGCTTTCACCAGGTCATCCAAAACAGGTGAGCAGTCGATCTGTCCGTTTATGTTGGACTTCCACTTCACCGTACCTTTAGACGAGTCGAGCGCATAAAGGTATTTGTCGTAGCTGCCCACGTAGATCACGTCGTTGTAAGCGAGCGGACTGGAAGTAACTATACCGGTAGTTGCAAACTGCCACTTGATGGCGCCATCAGCTATCTTGAGTGCGTATAGTTTGTAGTCTTTACAGCCAACGTATACTACCTGGTTGCTGGCGTATGGTGATGATGTTACCTCACTCTTCAGCGTGCGCTTCCAGCGGAGGTCGGGAGTAGTAGTGGTTATAGACAGACCGGTGTCTACACAGTACACATTGAAGTCATCAGCACCGAAGATGCAGGTACCCTTGTAGGCTGTAGCAGAACTGCGGATGCCGCCCTTGGTCTTGTATTTCCAGCGGAGTACGCCGGTATTGGTCGGATTGTCAAGGTACATGCAGTACATGGAGCTATCGGTAACGCTGCCAATAAACAGGTACGGATCGCCGATAGCAGCCGATGCTGTAAACTTAGCACCCGGAATATTCAGTGACCATACTGGCGCTGGTGAAAGTGTGGGGTCAAGATTACCATTCAGTTTTTCCATGCGATACACTGTACCGTTGGTAGTGGCAAAGTAAACGCTGCCGTTGTAAATTGTAGGAGAAGACTCGATAGGACCGGCGGCCATGTAGCTCCATTTGGTCGATGAGTTACCGGTGTCTATTGAAAAGAAGCCGCCGCTGTTGCCACCAACATAGATACGGCCGGCATCAGCTATCGGGGTTGATTTGGTACCGGTACCGCCATTAGAATAGGTCAGTTTTTTGGTTATCACACCGGTGCGTGAGTTGATCTTATAGATCGTGTCGCGGTTAGATGAAGCCACATAGACACTGCCATTATAGATAATGGGCGATGCTTTTATCTGGCAGGGCAGGCCCACTTCCCAGCTTTTTACGCCGGTTGTAGGGTTCAGGGCGTAAAGCACCTGATTGTCGCTGCCAATGATAACGTTGGGTGAATAGGCAGTGGGAAGAACTGTGTCGGGACTGTAGTTGCGCTGACAAGAGGTAAGCACAAGTGAAGAAGCGACCAGAGAAAGGACTATATGACTCAATCGGTGTAACATGATCGGTATTTGATTTTTCTGAAGATGCAAGATAAAGATTTTTAAAAACTTTTAAGAACTTCTTCCGTTATATGTAGGAAGTGCCGACTATTGAAAGACAGCACATTATCCGGTTTAGTTGGTGGTGTGGTAGAGTCCCGTTCTAAAGTGAGTCGAGGGTGAAGCCTTCCGCATAGTCTGGCCGTAGGTTGGTGGGGTCTATGCCTTTTAGTCGCAGGAATACCTTGGCGGTCGTAAAAACGTCCTGCATACAATAGCGGCTTATGCGGGCGATGTCTTTTTCTTGCCAGAAAACCCGTCCTACCTGACTGCCATCGATGTCGTCCTTGGGTGATGGGATGCCGAGAACCTGTGCCAGCAGCGATAGTGAGGTGTAATTCTTGTTGTCGCCGAATTTCCAGAGTTCGAGAGTGTCGAGGTGGGTGATCTCCCACGGTTTGCGCCCGGAGAGTTGCAGGCAGGACGGTAGCGGTATGTTATTGATGACCATACGCCTGCATATAAAGGGGATATCGAACTCCTTAATGTTGTGTCCGCAAAACCGGATGTCTTTGTGGCGGGCTGTCATTTTTTCTATGACAACACAAAGATCCTCGAGGATCTTCTTTTCGTCCTCTCCTGCCAGCGATCGCAGCCTGAGGCGACGGTTATTGTCATCACCTACAATTACGCCAAAGCTGATGCAAACGACACGGGCGAATTCTGAAAAAATTCCCGCTCTGTCGGTGAACAGGTCTGCCGGATCTTTAATATCATCGCGGGTAGGTTTCACCAGGCGCGACTTTTTGTCCCACTCTGCTTTGAGGCCTTCAGGTAGTGAGTTATAGTCGGGAACGCCCGAAGCTGTTTCTATGTCAATAAACAATATGCCGTTCAGGAATTCCATTGCATGCAATAGTATGCTATATTTGCAACGAATTTACGACTTGCTTTTTTTAAACCATAATACTTCAAATTATGAGTCAAATCAATCAGATCACACCACAGGACCCTCAGCAAAGCATGCCGCCACGGAAAAACAATTCATTGATTTACTGGGTGGTCATCATCATTTTGCTGGCAGGCTGTATATACCTGTACATGAGCAAGACTCAGATGGCTGAACTGAACGCGAACAATGCACAGATGCAACAACAGCGCATGGATTCGCTGAGTACAGAACATGCTACTCTGGAAGCCGATTTCCAGGCAGCGTCGGCAAAGCTGGACCAACTGGTCACTCAGAATGCGCAGATGGACAGCATGCTGAAGGGCGATCAGGAAGCACTGAGTAAGCTTCGCGGACAGATCCGTTCTATCCTTAAAAAGAAAGATGCCACCCAGGCCGAACTGGAACAGGCGAGGATAATGATCGCATCGTTGAACGACAAGACGCGCGAATATGAAGCTCGTATCGCTGAACTGGAAAAGGAGAATACAATTCTTACCGGAAACAACAAAGTGCTGACACGTGAGCGTGATTCTACTGTGACGCAGAACATCGCTATCAAGCAGTTGGCATCCGTGTTGCATGCTTCCAATATTCGCATGGAGGCGATCAAAGTGAAACGCAACGGTAAAGAGAAAGAGACACAGCGCGCTAAGAAAGCTGACATCCTACGCATCACTTTTGATATTGATGAGAACCGTATTGCAGAGAGTGGTACGAAAATGGTGTATCTGCGTGTTATAGATCCTAAAGGAACTACTATCAACAATCCTGCAAAAGGGTCGGGCATGATCACTACTGCAAAAGGAGATCATCTTTCATACACTTTGTCAAAGGCAGTGCCACTTGTAACTAACCAGCCTTACAAGAACATTATTGTAGACTGGAATCAGGATGGTGAATATGAGAAGGGTAGCTACAAAATTGAGATCTATAATGACGGGTACAGCATTGGGTCCGGCTCTGTAGATCTGAAATAGTGTCAATGAAAAGGCAACAGGTAGCGGTGATGATGGACACGTCATTACCGCTTTTTGTTTTGGGGCATCACTTAACAATTACATAATCTCGTATTCTTTTTTGTTCACCGGGGGTGGCCTAATATTGCATAGGAATTCAGAGGAGACATATGGAAGTATTTCCGGGTAAAATTTTGATAGTGGATGATGAACCGGATATTGTCGAGTTCATCAGTTATAACCTCAAAAGCAGGGGTTACCTTATAGCCACCGCCCGAGACGGAGTAGAGGCGATCAGAAAGGCAAAAGAGTTCAGGCCCAACCTGATTTTGCTGGACATGATGATGCCGAACAAGGACGGCATCGAAACCATAAAGGAATTACGTTCGCTGCCTGATTTTGATGATACTGCGATCATCTTCCTTACCGCACTTAATGACGAAAAGTACGAAATAGAAGGGCTCAAGAAGGGTGCAGACGACTACATTGCAAAGCCTATAAAGCCTGAATTACTGGCTACCCGAATTGCATCTGCACTGAGACGCTTCAGGAAGGACGATGAGCAAGATCAGAAGCTGTCGTTCGGAGACCTTGAGATCAACAAGACAAAGTTCACTGTTGAGTATAAAGGTGATGAGATCATTCTTGCCAAAAAGGAATTCGAACTGCTTTCACTATTGGCATCTAAGCCGGGCAGGGTGTTTCTGAGGAACGAGATACTTCAGCGCGTATGGGGTACAGACGTAATAGTTGGCGACCGCACGATAGATGTTCACATCAGGAAGATAAGGCAGAAGGTAGGCATAGATCTGATCACAACTGTGAAAGGTGTAGGCTACAAATTTGAGATGCCTTAATCAGCCGCGCAGGGAGTTTCGGTGGCTGTTTTCAACAATCAGGATAAAAAAGATGGGTACAGACGTGCCGTTGGTTGAGTTTTACTATAACTTAGTGGTATGTCTGTCTTAAACACCAAGAATGTGTCGCCGCGTTCATTGTCGTTAGTAACGGCAATTGCGGTGGGCGTGGCCAACGCTGCGATGGTGTTTTTCATTACATTCAGTGGCCGCACATCGTTGATCGTTCTGGGGGTCACATTTGCAGTGATCTACGCGTTGTATTATTACACATTGCAGCGTTTCATCTACCGCAAGATCAAGCTCATCTATAAGTTCATATACCAGACAAAGGCAACGAAGCGGGAGGAGTATTTCTATGAAAATGTGCTGCCTCAGAAGTCGATAGATGAAGTAAGTAAAGACGTGGAGCAATGGGCAGCGCAGAAGCGCAACGAAATTGAGATACTGCAGGCGAACGAACAATTCAGGAAGGAGTTCCTGATGAATCTTGCTCATGAGTTAAGAACCCCGATATTCTCGGTGCAGGGGTATGTGGATACGTTGCTGGGAGGCGCCATTGATGATGCTGAAGTAAATAAGAAATTCCTGACCAACGCATCGAAGGGTATTGACCGTTTGGTGCGGCTGGTAGATGACCTTGGGGAGATATCCAAACTGGAATCGGGGAGGATACCGTTGATACAGGAAACGTTTGTGATACAGGATCTGATAAAGGATGTATATGAAGAGTTGTCGTTGAAAGCTCATGAGAAATCCATCACTTTATCGCTTAAGAAGGGTACCGAGCGGCCCATACTTGTGCATGCGGATAAGCAGAAGATAAAGCAGGTGATAGTGAATCTGGTGGAGAATGCCATAAAGTATGGCAACGAGAACGGGTCGGTAATAGCCGGCTGTTATGAGATGGATGAGAAGAATGTGTATGTTGAGGTCTCAGATGACGGGCCGGGTATATCAGAAGAGCACCTGCCGCGCATTTTTGAACGCTTTTACCGTGCCGACCGTAGCCGAGCACGCGCAATAGGTGGTACCGGACTTGGTCTTGCAATAGTGAAGCACATCATAGAGGCGCATGGACAAACCGTGAACGTTCGCAGCAAAGTGGGAGTGGGTTCGTCGTTCGGGTTCACACTGGATCGTGGCGCCGCTTAGCTTGTGGTCGTCATTCTGTCGACAATAGTAGCAGCCGACCTTTCGTAATTATATTTCTCAAGTAAGTTGTTGACGACGGAAGTGAGGGGCGGCTTTGCACCAGCCAGTTCTGTTAATGCCCGGGCTATGTCGGCAGTATCGTAGGGGCGGCAAAAGTGTGCAACTTCTCCGTAAAGCTCCCTGTAAACCGGAATGTCGGAACAAAGGAGTTTACAATTGTTTGCGGCGCCTTCCAGTATTGGAATGCCGAATCCTTCGTAGGCCGATACGGAGGCAACTATCTCGGCGCGATTGTAGAGATCAGACAGTTCCTGTTCGGACAAATGCCGGAGCAAGGTGATGTTGTTTTCGACAAGGGTTTGCTCGTTGATACCTGTTTCAGCAAATACTTTGTTCTTGTCGCCAACTATGTAGAGTTTGTGGGTGGACCTGAGCGGGCTGCTGATAAAAGCTTTGATCAGGCTTTCGTGATTTTTTCGGAGATTAAAGCTACCAACGGCCAGAACAATGGGTTCTTTTTGTGCGGCGTGCGAGGGCTGCATAATGCCCGACAGGCCGTTGTAGGTTACTGATATATGTTTGTTGTTTATGTGATAGTGTTCTGAGATCTCTGCGGCTACTGTTCTGCTGACGGTAAAGACATGTTTTGCTTTTCGGATGACCCGTGGAACCATGAAATTGTACCAGGTAGAGAAGGCCCGCGAATTCCACTCGGGGTGCAGCCGGAAAGCAAGGTCGTGGAGGGTGACAAAATTATTGCTGTAGAAGAGCGGCGCTGTATTGCACGGATTAAAGAGCGGCCCGCGGCCCGTCTTCTTCATATAAGCCGGAAGATCTTTTTGTTCCCAAAGGTGCCCTGTATTTCTGCCAACACATATGGCATTTAATTCTCTTGCTACGGATGTGTTGATTATGTCGTGAGGAGCCAGAAAGACGGACTCAGGGTGTAATTTTTTAATTTTTCTGCTGCATTCAATTCCATACCTTTGCACACCCGTAACAGGTTGGGAGAGGAAACGGGCATTTACATATATTGTCATTTTTTACGGCAGGTAATTGAATATCCTGCACAAAGTTCAACAAATTCAGCAAGGTGCAAAATATCACGCGTATATATGCCTTAAGTAAGCGCAACGTTATTTTAAGGTATAAGAATTCGTTGGTTGGTTTTTTGTGGGGGTTTATGAAACCGCTCATTTACTTGCTGATATTCATCGTAATGTTCAGCCAGAGTTTCCCGTCTGTTCAGAATTACATATTGTTTGCGCTTTCCGGTCTTATCCTATGGTTTTTCTTTTCCAATGTCACCAGCCAATCGGTAGGGAGCATTGTGGGGTCGGCGGGCTTGCTGAAGGCGATCAATATACCTTCTTATTTTTTCCCTCTTTCCGAAGTTTTGAGTGAATTATTCAACCTGATGCTCACCATAGCGGTGTTTCTGGTGATGATGAACTGGTTTGGGATAGTTTACAGCATGAAGTTGTTTTTGATTTTGCCTCTGGTGTTGTTGTTTGCGCTTTTTGCTTACGGTTTGAACCTGATATTGAGTTCCATCAATGTCTTCTTCCGCGACATCGGCATCATTTGGGGTACCATTCAACCTGCACTTTTTTACCTCACTCCCATTGCTTATCCCGAGAATATGATTCCCGACAAGTATAAGTTGGTGATCAAACTCAACCCCATCTATTATTTTGTGAAGGTAGGAAGAACGATTTTTTACGATACATTCAGTCCTTCGGCTCATGCCTGGAATGTTTGTATTATGATCTCTTTTGTTACTTTAGGGGTCGGGCTGCTGATCTATAGCCGTTTAAAGAACCAATTTATATCTGCCATTTAAAAAAGAGAGTTAGTAATGAGTGATGTTATAATAAGTGTTGAGGATGTCCATGTCAGTTTTTGGCAGAACAATGTGGGCGTTTATTCAATAAAAGACCTCATTACTCTTCGTAAAAGTCCATTCAAAAGCAAGACGATACTTGACGGCATATCTGTAGAGGTGAAGCGTGGCGAGAGTTTGGGCATCATAGGGAGAAACGGCTCGGGCAAAAGTACCCTTTTGCGCACTATAGCAGGTATCATAAAGCCGGAAAAAGGTAAGGTGACGGTAAACGGAACATTTGCACCAATACTGGCGATAGGTGCCGGCATTGAACAGGAACTTACCGGATATGAAAATATCTCCATGCTTCTGTCTCTCTACGGCACGCACAAGAAAGGCGGAGATACAATAAAAAATATTAAAGAATTTTCAGAACTTAGCGATGAGGTATTGCGAATGCCTGTGAAGCAGTATTCATCAGGGATGGCTGCGCGGCTGGCATTTTCTATTTCATTGGCAAACGAATCTGATATTTTGATCATAGATGAAGTGTTGGCTGTCGGTGATCAGGGATTTCAGGCAAAGTGTCAGGAGAAGATATTCCAGATAAAAGGTCAGGGCAAGACAATATTATTTGTTTCGCATTTTCCTGATGATGTCGCGCGTATCTGTAACAAGGCAATTTTGCTGGAACATGGTAAAATGATCGACAGCGGAAACTCCATAGACGTATGCAATCACTACAAAAAATTGTTCTAAATAAGTTACAGCCCGGAAAGGTTCCGATATTCATAGTGTCGCCCAATATGCACGATGGGGACGCTATGGCCGCGTTGTTATCGGCGCACCTGAAAGCTCCGGACCGTGGCGGGGAGGCGCCGGTTGCCGGGATCAATTACTTTCATAGTGTGGCTGCCCAGCGTTTGGTGGCGCGTATGTCTCTGAATGATTACAAGTGTACTGCTGACGACAGCAGTTCGCTTGAATTTATACTGAATAAGGATTTTCAGAACGGTTCGATATGGGGTGTACAATTGAACTATGAAGCATTTCTAAGCCTGAAAGTCCTTGAGAATATCCCTCAGTGCTTCTGCATTTTTATATACGGAAATGCAGTGAATGAAATAAGCACTGCTCATACCGAGGCTTCGATACTTGAAAAGATATACCGGCTTCAAATGTATAACACAACTAACTGCGTGCTGGTGCACCAGAACGATGTGTTGTACGCCGACAGTCTTGTGCTCACGTCACTCAACATTGATCTGTCGTCATACCGGGTTTTCCCGAACGCGGGTAAGAGCACTGCGAAGCCTGACGAACGAGCGATCTCACGCGCGGTGCCGGATGAAGCTGCTTCGGTGTACCGGCTTTTAAATAAGGATAACCTTCTGATAAAGCAGAATGGATGGTTTTTGGGCGAGGATCTGCTTGTGTTATTGATGGTGGCTACGTCTGAAGCTGCATTGCTTGCGCCCGGAAAAATTGCATTGTATTCGCAGAGTTTTGTTTATTCACCCCGTATACAGGTAATAGTTGCTGACGAACAAATTGCTCATTCGATATCTGAGGAGGGTTTGGTGAGGTCGCTTGGAGACCGTCACATAAGTATTGTTGTTGCTACCAATGGTTTTTCCGAGTGTGCAAACAAGGCTGTTGGCGAAAGTGGCAGCAGGTATATTTTAGTCGATGATCTTACTTTGGCTTTCTCTCCGTCGGCTTTGTTGTATGGTTTTGTTCAGGGAGAAGAGCCTGTATTCTGCACTGCTAACATTCTTGCCGAGAAGTTGATCAATTTCCGATCTGATAAATTGTCGCTTGTAGATGTACTGACAACAAGAAGTTTTATTGGCACAGCAGCATTTTCGGCAGAGACGTGGAAAAAGAACGGAGGACTGGATAGCCAACTCAACAATCAGATATCTGTTTGGGATCTGTGCATAAAGTCCCTTAAGGGTGCACCGTCTTCGTTTTGTTACGAGGCGCCGGCACAAGGCCTGGTAAGCACCTCTAAGAACCACCGCGACAAGGTATTGGACGATGCGAACTTTGCCACTATTGTTGCCCGACACAATGATGTGTATGAGCAGCACATGGGAAGTGTGCTTTACGTGGCTTCGCGCAACCAGGTGGTGGCACAGAACGAGATAGTGTCGCAGCATCTGAAAAACGGAAGACTTGTCACTGAGCTGGATAAGGCTAAGGTGGACAATGTGACCATTACGGAGCACAACCAAAGGTTACGTAATCATATTGACTTCATTGAGCAGAATCGCATGTACCGTATCTCGAAGAAGTTGAAGCATTATAAGCAGATCTTCTTTAAGGACGGCAAAGCAGGTGGTGGCGGATTCAAGAAGTTCCTGAAATTTATTCTATTCTCTTTCAGTCGAGCCGGATTGTTGATCCTTCGCAAGGTCTTCAAGCGCATTCTGCGTCAAATATATCTGTGGGTTGAGGACAGGCCGGTGAAGCTGATATTCCTTGATAAGTCTGATGGTGACAGAAGCCTGTCTTATCAGGATTGGATAGGGACGAAGCTCAATATTAAACTGTTGAAGGCTGATTATGAGGAAGGTAAGGCGGCGCTGGTGCGTAAGCCAAAGATCAGCATATTGGTGCCGGTATATAATCCGCCGCTTAGCTTCTTGCATGACGCTATAAAATCAGTTATCAACCAGTTGTATGACAACTGGGAGTTGTGTATCGCAGACGACTGTTCGCCAAATCCTCAAATAAAGAGGTTGTTGAACGCGTATGCTATGAAAGACCCACGGATAAAAGTGAAGTTCCGTGAAACTAATGGCCACATTTCTGCGGCATCTAACTCCGCTTTAGAGCTTGCAACCGGTGAATACGTTTTGTTGTTGGATCATGATGACCTGCTGACGCCAAACTGTCTGTTCGAAGTGGTAAAGCACATCAACGAGCATCCGGAGGATAAACTCATTTATTCTGATGAGGATAAGGTGGATAGTATGGGTGTGCATTCGTCTCCGTTCTTCAAGCCCGACTGGTCTCCCGATAAGTTCCTGACGATCAATTACATCTCGCATGTTGTCGTTATAGAGCGTAAATTGGTGGAGCAGGTAGGCGGATTCAGGCTTGGTTTTGAAGGTAGTCAGGATTACGACCTTTTGCTGCGAGTGTCGGAGGCAACAAAGCATATTGGTCACATACCGAAGGTGCTCTACAACTGGAGGGTGCACAGCCTGTCAGTGGCAAGTGAAGAAGGGGATGCGAAGCCATATGCATACATCGCTGCCAAGAAGGCACTTGAAGAGGCATTGGTGCGGAGGGGAACTCCGGGAGAGGTGCAATTCCAATCGATCAGGGGAAGTTACAGGATTAAGTACCACATCAGTTCGTATGGAAAGGTGAGTATCCTGATACCTACCAAGGACGCGGTGCAGATGTTGAAGAATACCATAGATTCAATTTTCAACCTTACCGCTTATCCGAACTATGAAGTGGTGGTGTTGAACAATAACAGTAAGACACCTGAGTTTTTTGAGTTGATGGACGAATATGCCAAGCAGCATGGTGATAGATTTAAGTGTGTTGAGGCGTCGTTCCCATTCAATTTTTCGAAACTGATGAACCTGGGTGTTGCTAATAGTGATGGAGAATACGTGCTGTTACTGAATAACGACGTTGAGATATTGCAGAAAGACTGGATCAACACGATGGTGTCTTATGCGCAGCACGAGAAAAACGGAGCGATAGGCGTGAAGCTTCTTTATCCGGATGATACGATCCAGCACGCAGGTACTGTAATAGGTCTTGGTGACATAAGATGCGCGGGACACGTTTTCGTTGGATTCTATAAAGACAGTCCAGGGTATTACAATTATTTGCAATCTGTAGATAATAATGCAGCAGTAACAGCAGCCTGTCTCATGGTTCGCCGGAATGTATATGAGGAAGTAGGCGGCATGGAAGAGGCGCTGGAGGTTGAGTACAATGACGTGGATTTCTGCTTGCGCATATTAGATAAGAGATATTTTAATTTGTATGTGCCTGATGTAGTGTTGTATCACTATGAATCAGCAACGAGGGGACATCCTCAGCAAACAAAAGAGTCATACGAGCGCCACGTGCGGGAGGTAGCGTTCTTCCAGCAGAAGTGGAAGAAATATATCGAGCGAGATCCATATTATAACCCGAACCTGAGCCTAGATGAGGGAGACTACCGGATGAATCTGTCGCTTACCGAGCGCGAGTTGAGTTATAAATAGGTTGTATTTTTGTTAACGGAAGGTGTTTCGGAAAAATTAGCACGGTTTTTGCTGTAAATTAGTAAATTTGCGTCCGGAATTTTAAATGAAACAACCAGCTTCCTTAGATATCGCCTTAGAAAAAGTACAAAATCCTACCATTCCACAAACGGATATGGCTAGTATCAGGTACATGTTTCAGGAGATGAACCAGCAATATCTGGAGCATCAGCCGGCGTCATACTACATGGCAGTGAAGCGGGTTATGGATGTTACGCTTTCGTTTGCGTTCATAGCATTGGTTATGTCCTGGCTCACACCAATTCTTGCGGTGCTGATCAAATTGACATCAAAAGGACCGGTTTTCTTCGTTCAGAAGCGGACAGGGTACATGGGGGTTGAATTCAACTGTTTCAAGTTCAGGACAATGTACGTGAATGATGAGGCCGATGTGAAGCAGGTTTCGATCAATGATAAACGTATCACATCAATAGGACGTTTTTTGCGTGTAACACATCTGGATGAGACTCCTCAGTTCTTTAATGTGTTGCTTGGCGATATGAGTATCGTTGGTCCCCGTCCGCACATGCTGTACCATACAAGGTATTACTCAGAGTGTATCCCCTACTATAATTTAAGGTTGGAGGTGTTACCCGGCATGACAGGGATGGCACAGATAAAGGATTACATTGGAGAGATAAGTGTGGAGCGTGAACTGAGAAAAAGGATACAGTGGGATATCTACTATATGAAGAACAGGAGTGTATGGCTTGATATTAATATCCTAATCAGTACCATGGGGTGTGTGTTTGTGAAGGCTTATGAAATGATAACCGGAAAGAAAAGCAAGTAGTTCTATAAAAGATATTTGGCGACGGTTGGTTCGAAAGAACCAACCGTCGTTTTTTTAGTTGACAGGGTGGGTATTCATGTAAAGTGCATTTACGGATACGTTTCCGTCCAGCAGTCTGACGAATTTTTTGTCTGCGTCGAAAATAGCTGCAGCCGGCAGTTGCATGGGCGCAAAGTAGCTGAGGTAAAAGAACTCATAGTCACAGCCCACAACCTTGATGTTTGAATAGCGGTCAAGGCCATACGTTTCGATGAAATTACGCATGATGGTGATGTTTTGCAGCATGCTGATCATGTAGATGTTCACATCTTTAAGCGAGTCTATGTTGCGAACTAAGGTGCCGGTGAATTCAACGCAATGTTTGCAATCGGGGGAGAATAGAATAAGTGCGGACGGCTTACCTTTCGGTATGTTGAATGTATTGAAGATTCCGGAACTGTCGCGCAACAACACGTTGAAAGCCGGCAGGTTGTTGTTGAACATGTAAGGAATGCTGTCGCGGCGGGGTGGTGGTGGCATTCTTCTTTGTGCAAATAAGCATGTAGTTGAGGCCGTGAGTAACGTAGCCAAAGCAAGCGTCTTTACCATAGTCAGTTGTTTGGGTGCAAAAATAATAGGTAAAAAAATACCGGCATGAAAGTATGTTCATGCCGGTAAAGAATATAGAGTTACAATCAGTATTTGATAAGATGGTGGCGATGCAGTAATTGTCCATTATCATTCTCAATAAACATCCAGTACGAACCATTTGTGAGGTGCGACGTGTTTAGAGTCATGGAACTCGCGGCTAAAACAGACTGTTTTGTAATGATCTGTCCTGACACGTTTACGAAATAGACATTGATGCGTTGATCGACAAGTGCGGTTGGCAACTCAAGTGTAATGTTTGTAGATGCAGGATTAGGGTAGATGTGTATCTCAGGTTGTGCTGAGGCGCTGCTGAGTGACGTGGAGGGAGGATTGTAAGTGAAAGTATCGTAGTAATACACCGTAGTGTAGTCGGGAGTGGTGGAGTAGGAGGTCCAGTTGTATTCGTAATTTAGGATAGTGTCCGGATTGCTGTAGCTGTTGTAAGAAACGATATCTTTTGAGATGGGAACCCACGCATTTGCAATACTGTCCCAACCTCTGTGATAAACGGTATCAGGCTTTCCTGCCAAAAGTGTTTTCTGCATGTAGTATTGTGGCCACCATGTGCCGTGTATCGGATCCATCTGGATTTGTTTCCAGGAATTGTGGAACGTCAGTGTGCCGCTGTAGGTAAATGTATCTTTTACGTAGTCGCCCATTACAGTGCCATTACTCATGGTAGTGAGGACGGTAGTGAGGCGGTTGCTTGCATCGTAGGTGTTGGTGTACTTCAGTTGCTGTGTGAGTGGGAGCAGGAATGATGTGTCGGTCTGGTTGGAGTAATGGTCAATGAGTGTGACATTACCTGCAGCATCATAAGTATAGAGTGTTCTTGCTACGATGCGCCAAACACCCAGATGTAGCTCATACATGCTATCTTTCACAAGGCGATTTGAAGCGTCATATTGGAAGTGCTGGATGAATGCACTGTCGGCAACCCCGGCATTCAGATTGAATGTGAAGCCTTTAGAGATATTTTTTGCCGCGTTGAACAGGTTCACATAGCTCATGTTGTCGTTGAGGGTGGAGTCGACGTACAGCTTCTTGAAATTGGTGAGGTTGCTGTTGGTGTCGTAAGAGGCATAATAACCTTCGTATAGGCCGAAAGCCGGCATTGTGAAAGGGTTGATGGTCCAGTGAGTGTATGTGTCGTATTTGACCTGAGGTGTTGTGAACACACCGGCATAGTCAAACATGGGCGAGGTGCCATATGGGTAATTGTATGGGAACATCATCATATTGTAGTCGTACGTAGAACTACGCTGCCCGCTGTATTTAAGTTTCACGGAATCGGTGAGTGAACTGGTGCCGTTATCGCGCGTGCTTTGCGCAACAACCCGCTGCATGAGCACACCTGCGGTGGGTTTGGCAGCAAGGGCATTACGTTCTTCATTCATGCGCAACAATGCGCTTACCACCGGTGACGGCGTAGGTCGTTTGTGCAGCGTCTGGGCCAGCAGCGACTGAGCGCAAAAAAGTAAAAAAAGAAGCGTTTGTACTTTTCTCATTGCTAGATGGATATGATGTAATATGGAAAGATAAAAAAAAATCCGGTTATTGGCGTGCGATATTCCGGAAAAATAAAAAGTTATAGCAAAAATTTGTTAGATGGGAAAATGTCTGTACTTTAGATGTATATGTTTGGTTTGCAAATCTAAATTCAACTGTTTATGAACAATAAATTTAAGGGTCGTGCACTGAGAAGTCTTTCAGTTGCTTTTTCGGTGGCTGTTTTTGCCACAGTAATTGGTTTGAATTCGTGTGACCGAAAGGCTGCTAAAGACAGTGCTGTGCGCGTTGCGCCTGTAGTGAATACAACTTCAAATACAGCGTCTGCTTCAGCATTTGGTACAGGCGGAAAGAACGGAGCAACCCAAGTAATGTCCTCCGTGCTGACGGTGGCCGGTATAAGGCCGATAGCCGGTACCTCTGCCATTGAGGTGTTCTTCAATGAGAATGCTGAGTTCTTTACAGTAACTGACATAAATGTCATCGACGCTATCAAGGCTGCATTCAGTGCCAACAAGCCTGTATATGCTACCTTCGATCCGTGGCAGGGTGTATTGGTGAAAGTGGAGCAACCTAATGACCAGCAATTGGCCGACCTGAGGTTGAGGCCGGTAAATGTTGAGAACGGCAAGGCGATAGCAGTTGACTTGAAGAAGATGGCTGACAATGACATCAACGAACCGCAGGCATTGGGTGTGATGAACACAACCGACCCGGGATTGAATAATGTGATCCCTGATTTTGCAACAGCACAGTTGATGTTTGATTACATCGTTCGTCAGTGCTGTGCTTTGCCCGGCCCGTACGGAATAGACAAGTGTATCTCTTTTCAATACTGCCAGGATGGTTGTTACGCACGTGCGCACAAAATGTGCTGGGTGATCAATAACAGGTACAAATATGGCACAAAGAAGATATTCAGTTTCGCGAATGCGGGTTCTGATAAGCTGTGTGTGCAGGCTCAGAAATGGGGTGGCTGCTGCATTCGCTGGTGGTATCACGTGGCGCCGCTTGTAACCGTGCAAACGCCTACCGGACCTAAGGCGTATGTGTTTGACCCGGCAATGTTCAATCAGCCGGTGCTGCTGGCAACATGGTTGCATGCACAGGAGAATCCTGCGTGTGCCGGATCGTTCACGCCGCACGTGACGATGATAAATGTGCAGCCGACATCGTCTTACACACCGTCAGGTTCTTCGGGTCTTACCTTTAGCACCGATCCTACATTCTCTTCAACAAACTCAACACTTACAACTTACGCACCGCGTGTAACATGTCCATAAGGTCTTTTGTGAACAGAAAAATGGTAAACTCAATATGCATGATCTGCATGTTGGGTTTATTGTTTATGGTAGCTGCATTGCCTGCAGTTGCGCAGAAAAAGAAGAAAGGTGCAGTGAAGAAAACAGTTGAATATGCGCTAACAGTTGCGGCAATAAGACCAGCAACGGGCGACGATCCGTATATTGAAGTAACATTCAATGAGTCGGCGAGGTTTTACAGAATATCAAAGAACGCGGCTCCGGTGTATATAGATCTGTTGCGGGAATCGGAGAAGACGGGCAAGCCTGTTTTGGTGAAACGCGCCAACGAAGATTCGGATGTGATATTGCGGGTGCGCCGCAAGTAGCCCTACAACAAGCGGAGAAAAGCAGCGCAAAGTTGATCAGCCTTTAATACCTGGCCGGTGCAGGCGCTTAGGTTGAACATTTTGCTTGTATCGCCGTGGGCGGCGGCCAGAACGGCTTTCAGCTGGGTATCGATATCGCCGGTTGCAATTGCAGGATGTTTCCATTCATTGAGAAGAGACGACAACGCCCCCATGTCGTGGCCCACTATCCAAATGGGTTTGGGGTAGCTACACAATTCATAAAGCTTGGAGGGTATGCCGACACGCTCTGCTGACCACGGAATGACCATTGTGCAATTGCTATTGTATATGTAGCGGTTCATGTCATCGGGGGAAAGCCAGCCGAGGTAGTGAATAGCCTGGCGGCCAAGTCCGTCTTTAAAGAGCGTCAGTGCCTGATCGTTGCCGGCCAGCAATATTTTGATAGATACGCCGTGGTCGGCTGCCATTTCGATGACTGCGCGGAGTACATCGAGCGACTGAATATCGGGGGAGATGGAGCCACCGTAGAACACATTGAAGTGATTGCCGTGGTTTGCGCGGAACTCAGCTTCTTTGAGGTCTGTTGGTGGAGGAACCATTGCCGGCACTGCATGGCGTATGGTATTGACCGGTAGTTGCAGTCGACCTGAATCGATCTCGGCCCATTCGGGTGAGATGTGTACAATGGCCTTTGCCGAGGATAGTACAGACTTCATCCATCGACGACAATAGGGCCACATTTTTTTCGCTACCCCTTCGTAAATGGGGTCTTGAATATCGGCGATCCATTGCACATCAAACTGAGTGGCAAAGTGTTTGGCAAGGTACAAAGGCACCCGGGGTGAAAAGCACCCGATGATATGGCCCGGTTTGGCGATGCCGAGTTCCGGAAAGCATCTGATAACGTCGGCAGCCCACCTGTAAGTACGGTCTCCACGGAACGCAATGTAGTAGAGGGTCTCCAGCTTGCGTGAAAGCGGATTGGTGCGCGTGATGCCTGTATCGTCGGTGGACTTTACAGCGATGCGGCGGATGCCGTTGTCTTCCAGACTGATATGGAACCGTTCGTCGCCACTTTCATTGCGATGGTCTTTGTGCACAACTGTAACATCCCAACCGGCTGCGCGGTATGCCTCTGCTATCTGACGCGGACGCTTGGAAAGAGCGGTACCCTGCACTGAATGGTATCCGTTGTATTCCCAGGAGAAGATCAGTAAGCGTTTCTTCATGCGTATCTGTAGGTGTGTTGGAGTCAATCGGGTCGTTGATGACCAGGGGCAAATTTACACAAAATAGCAGCAATGCATGGGTGAAAAAGGGCGATGCCGGTGGTGCCGGCATCGCCCTGAGGAATGGTAGTACCAAATCAATTAGAACGTAACGTTGACAGTGACCGTTGTTGAAACGCCTCCGTTGCAAAGCGTGATGACAGCAGTGCCGGGGCCTGCAGGTACTACGGTGTTGTTAGTAGTGTCGATAGTGGCAACAGCCATATTATCGGAGCACATATTCACGGTAGCGCCGGCAACAGGATTGTTTGAAGCGTCCACTGCAGTAGCGTTAATTGTGAAAGGACCGGCTGTGAGGCTGACATTGATGGTGGTGCTGCCTGTAACATTGATATGATCTACGCCGGGAGTGGTGGTGCCGCAATTACAGTCGGAGACCATGATGAGGCCTGCGCCCCCTGCGATGGTGGGTGATGCCACGTGTGCGATGACAACGGTTGAAAGACCGATAGTAGCTGAAGACTTAACGGTTACAAGGCCAGTTGCGTTAACATTCGCGATATCGAAAATAGGAACGCCGGTGGTCGGAACTTCCCATGTAAGACCGGCAGGCATTGCAATTGGTGACAATGACTTGGTGGTTTTGTTTACAGTGTAAGCCTGTGCTGTGAACTGCTTTGACGAACCGGCGCCGATGCTGGCCATAATAGGCGTAACAATGATGGTGGTATCGGGCAGGACATTCACTTCGGCCTGGCCGGTAATGCCACTTGCAGAAGCTGTGATGATGGTGTTTCCGAGACCTTTTGCAGTAACTACACCGTTTGCGTCAACGGTGGCAATTGTCGGGTCCTGAGTAGCCCATGTGAAGGTGCTGCTTACTTCGGCATTTGATGAATTGTATGCTTTGGCTGTAAATGTTGCAGTTTCGCCACGGAACATGTCTTCACCGGCCGGGTTAACAGCTACGCGCACAACAGGAAGGGTGACAGGAGGCATGCCAACCACCAAAACAGGAACCACAACCTTGTTGTTGCCCGAAAGGCCGTTGGCAGTGACAGTGATGACACATTCGCCCGGAGCAACAAAGCTGATGACACCAGAGGCGTCGACAGTAGCAACTGCTGTGTTGCTGGAAGTGTAGGTGTAGCCCGACACCGAACCTGTGCCCAGATAAACTGCATTAAGCGGAATAGTGCCTGCGCCTGTGCTCCAAATGACTGCAGATGGAACTACAGTAAACACGGCAGGAAGATAGATACCTACCGGAACAGAAGCTGTTAGTTCTTTACCATTCACAGTAACCTTGGCGGTGATGGTACCAGCCCCCGACGCGGATGGTGTGAAGACGTTGCCGGAGAATGCCCCGAGGTTGTTGCTGACACTCCAGGTGACGCCGGTAGCCGCTGTGGCGTTGCCCTTGGTGTCTACGACCTGGGCTTCATATGTGAGTTTTTCATCTGGGGAGATGCTTTGTGCTCCTGTTTTGATGACAAGTGCAGCTGCCGTGGCCGAGCTGCTACTGTTGTTGTTATCGTCGTTTTTCTTTTTGCACCCGGTTACAAGGGTGATGCCCATGATGAGTAGGGCGACAATGAGTTGTGTCTTTTTCATGCGTATTACAGTTTAAAAATGGTAGAAGAATAATATCATTCTGAGTGCAAATGTAATAGCAGGAACGTGGTGAAAACGTTAAAGGTTGTTGCGAAAGTGTGTAAACTTGTTGCGCATGGATGGATTTTCAATTTATTATGCATTTCGTTATTGTTTATTCATTTGAATGGCTTTCTTGTAGCCTATTGTTGCAGCCGGGGTGGTTCGATGGGGCTCACAATGACAATTTCTTATTGGAAGTTATGGATGCCCTGCGGAACACCTGAACAGCCAGCAAGGATCGCATTGATTCCGCAACTGCGCATTTTTTTCTTTTGCGCACTTTTTTACTCAATTCATTGATAGTCAATAAAAAGGTGGGAAGTGTAGCTTCTCACTGCTTCGCAAAACTGCGCAAAAACTTCCCATTACTTCTCATCTACTGCGCATCCCGAATGCTTTCGGGACAGAGGCCGAAGTAAGATATTTTCATCATATATTTCACTTTGCTCCCATTTTCTTCAACTTTTATTCAAGTTACTACCGAGCATGAAAACAAACAAAAGATAGTTTTATGATAGTGCGATTTCTGTATTGTGGTAAAAGTTGTGCGCGTGTTTCCCATCCGCTCTTGTTCTTTTCTTTTCTACAGCGAAAAGAAAAGAACCAAAAGAAAGCGCCGCCTTTTGCCTCATCGCTCCGCGAGGCAAAAGGTTAGCCCTCCGCTGTTTCGCAGTTCGCTGTGCAGCTGCCTGGCGCTGGCATCTTTCCTACCGTCTACCAGATGATAAGACTCGATTTATTCATTTGGCTATGTCGTGCTATCGAGGGTACGCTAACCACATCTACGGAAATATGAAGGCGCCATCAAGGGCTGAACGTATTTGCATAACTGAACACTCTCCGTGACTATGCGTTTGACTGCGGGGGTGTATTGTTGCGACTTACAGATTGCTATGGCAGGCGCTTGGTGGTGCGGGTTGTGAAGGAATAGATTTTTTTCAGGTTTGCAGTATACTGTAAAGTGGGGCTGGTGCCGCTGAAATGTACGGGATTTATTTGCCGGTGGGATACCGGCTGCCGAACCTGCCGTAGGTGCAAACCGAGGCAAACAAGGATATCGGATATGTAGGAAGCTACCGACGGAAGATCATGTTGTTTTTTGAATTGTCATTTGATATATTGTGATATGAAACAGCGATTAAAATTGGTGTTGGTGATAGTGCTGGTGGGATTGCTTAATAGTGCAAAAGGGCAGGTAGTGGATACTGCCTATGACAAAAAACTGGCTGACTCGCTTGGGGCAGATGACTATGGAATGAAGATGTATGTGCTGGTTTTGCTGAAGACCGGAAGCAATAGAGTGACTGACAAAACAGTGCGGGATAGCCTGTTTGCCGGTCATATGAGCAACATAGGCAGACTTGCGGATATTGGTAAACTGGTGGTGGCCGGGCCACTAAAAAAGAACGATAAGGAGTATAGAGGCATATTTGTATTGAATGTAGCAAGAAAAGAAGACGCAAGGAAGCTACTTGAAAGTGACCCGGCAGTGAAGGCGAACTTGCTGGAAGCGGAGTTGTATGAATGGTATGGATCGGCGGCATTGCCCATGTATCTGCCGTTTTACAAGAAGCTGGAGAAGAAGAAGATGTAGCGTAAGTAGAGAGCCCAAATTTGTAGATTTGTTACCTTATGATATACCCACCCCTATTCCGGTTGCTGCCGGTTATTTTGCTTTTAATGCCACTGCTGTGCGGTGCCCAATCGAAATATGTAGGTGCCGATATGGAGTATCTGTACCGGACAAGCAGGAAATACCCAATTGAAAAGTTTGAGCGTGAACACGTGCCGCTTGACGGTGCTAAGGTTCCGTGTATCCCGTTCAGAAAGGACGAGTTATATGGTTTTGTGGACAAAAAAACGAAGGAGTGGGTAATAAAGCCGAGGTTCAAGCAGGTATTTGCGGTTTATGAGGAGGGGGCTATTGTGAATTATGAAGGAAGGTATGGATTGGTGAATTATAAGGATAGTTTCCTCATTCCGCCAGTGTTCAGTAATTTGTTGCGGGAGGGTGGTTTGTTTCACGGCGTAGTGACCGCAGTGGATACGTCCATAAAGCCTGAACACAATTCTTTGTACACGCTACACGTGTATTACAACACAAAGGGAAAGTATGTGCTGAGTACAAGGGCTCATGATGAGCAATCATTCGGGCTGAACGATTCCGTCGCCTGGTTCAGATATGCCGACACATTCAAAGTGTACGGCAGGAGTGGCGTGCTGCTGAAGCGTATTCCATTTGACAAGCGCAGGGTGTTTACCGGAGTGTCCGGCGGTTGCTATGTGTACAGGGAGACGACAAGTGATTTTGCAGGGTTCAAGTGGTATGACGGGAAGGGGAAACTCAAGCACAGAATATGGGCCAATGCTTCAGAATATAAAACAGCCTACAGGTTGAACGCGAATGTATATGGGCTTGTGGGTGAAGAGGGGATCTTCTTTATTGATACCAACAAGACGTACTATCCGTGGGCGGTGGATAACGGGATGGTTTTTCCGGGGTATGCTGATATGTATGATGGTCTGCTGCACGACTGGCTGCATGGAGACGGGCTGGTGCCTGTGACGGATATGAAAACCAACAAGCATGGCTACCTGAACGGGAAGGGAGAATTGGTGTTGCCCTGTGTGTATGAATGGATTGGTACGTTTGAGAACGGAATAGCAGCATGGCTGGATACAGCAACGCATAAGATAGGGTTCATGGACAGACGGGGGCGAGCGGTGATACGGCCGGTATTGGGCGCGGAGAATCTGGAGCAGGTGCGTTTGACAGGAATGTCGATGAGATTTAGCGAAGGCTATTGTCCGATATCGCTTGGAAAGCGAGATGAGGACGGAGGGAGGGGCACGACGGATTATTATGGATATGCAGACACCGCCGGGAAGGTGGTGCTTGTGATGCCGGACAGCATCATATTTGCAGGGGAGTTCTCGGGCGGCCTTGCACCTGTGATAGCAAAGAGTGGCGGACTGGGTTTCATAGATAAGGATGGGAATTTGAAAGTTCCGCTGCGGTATGAGGCAGCGATGGAGGGTGCTTATCCTTTTCCGCGTGTGGTGTTTCCGGAGTTTATAAACGGGTATGCGTACATAAAGTCTTATAAGGGATATATAGACTCAACCGGGTATGAGTATTTCTCGGGCAAGCGAATACAGGACCATTACGATTTTAGTCATTAATAAGGACACCTATGATAAAGAATATAACCACAATTGCGTTTATGGCATGTGCGCTGAGCGCGGGTGCACAGAAGAAAAAGGAGTATTTCCCGAACGGGAATAAAAAGTTTGAAGGGAACTACCGTTGGGCCTGGAACTCGTTTGACGGGCGGGATCATTTGAATTTTGAATATTCTGATAAGCGGAAGGCTTATGCTTTGAAGACAGCGGAGCAGAACAACAGAGTTAATGCACTGCCCGCCAAACTCTATGATGGTAAATGCACTTTCTACTATGAGAATGGAAACTTGTCGAGTACGGGTACCTACGAAAATGGGGTAAAGGATGGATTGTTCACTTACTATTACAGCGATGGTAGTAAGCAGGCTGAGTGCGGCTACAAGCAAGGAATGCCAGATGGTGCATGGAGGAAGTGGATGCCTAACGGGAAGCCGGCATCTGTGACGAATTACAAGGCACTTACTGATGCGGAGCTGGATACGGTATGGACACACAGGGTGTATGAGAATTTTCAGTACTCACCTTTCAAAGCAAGATTTGCACGTCCGAAGGCAGAGCCTGATTCACTGCGTGGATTGCTACGTTACTGGACGTCCCCAAGACGAGAGGCCGAGGCGATGTTGAATCAATACAGTCATTGGCACGGAGATCAAGTGATCTATTATGACAATGGAGTGCCGGGTTTAGAATTGCATTTTGATAATGATGTGCCGACAGGGACTTGGCGATACAATGACACGAGTGGTAAGGCGGTTGTGGAGATCGTGTATACAAATGGTGTGATAACGGGAGGCTTTAATGAGCTGAAGCAGGAAGTGCGCGGACGATTGTCGGGGTTGGATGTTTTGCGTGCTGAGATGATGAATGCACAGGAGGCGATGGAGCCGGGAACCGGTATAGACCCCGGGTATGCTCCGTCGGGGGTAACAGAAGCGCCTCCACCCCGATCGGAGGTTGCGGGGCAGACCAAGCAGAGGAGCGAAACGCCGGAACGTCCGATCTATACCTATGTGGAGCAGATGCCGGTAACCGGGTTTGACCTCACGGATTACCTCTCGAAGAATATTCGCTATCCTGACGGAGCTGCGCGCAATAACATTCAGGGGCGCGTAGTAGCAAAGTTTGTTGTGAATGAGGATGGTACTTTGTCTGACGTGCAAATAGTGAGGGGGATAGGTGCAGGTTGTGACGATGAAGCCGTAAGAGTGATAAAGGCGATGCCTGCATGGAAGCCGGGCAAGCAGAATGGTAAGCCGGTGAGGGTGTACTATACGTTGCCAATAACGTTTAAGCTGTAGGTAAAAAGTGCAAATAAAAGAGCCTCCTGTTGATAAGGAGGCTCTTTGTTATTTAGTGAAATTATCAGCCGTTGGTTTTCTGATTTCCGAGGGCCTGCCATTGCTGGCTACGTTTTTGTTCCAGTTCTTCTTCGCGCTCCTGTTCTTTGTCGTAAGCGCGGATGATCTGTTTTACGAGGCGGTGACGAACCACATCGGCCTCATCGAGCTGCACGTGGGCGATGCCTTCTATGTTCTGCAGAATGCGTGATGCCTTAAGCAAGCCGCTCTTCTGGTTCTTGGGAAGGTCTATCTGAGAAAGGTCGCCGGTGATGATGGCCTTGGCAGATGCGCCTATACGCGTGAGGAACATTTTTAGCTGTAGTTCTGTAGCGTTCTGTGCCTCATCGAGAATGATAAAGGCATTGTCGAGCGTGCGGCCGCGCATATAAGCAAGCGGGGCTATTTCTATAATGCGGTTGGACATGAAGTAGTTGAGCTTGTCGCTGGGTATCATGTCGTCGAGCGCATCGTAGAGCGGGCGCAGGTATGGGTCAATCTTTTCTTTGAGATCGCCGGGAAGGAAACCAAGGCTCTCGCCGGCCTCTACTGCAGGGCGCGTGAGGATGATCTTCCTAACGGTCTTGTTCTTCAGTGCACGAACGGCCAATGCCACTGCGGTATAGGTCTTACCGGTACCTGCAGGGCCAAGAGCGAAGATGATGTCGTTCTTTTCTGACACCTGGGCCATGAGTTTCTGGTTTTGCGTTTTGGCGCGGATGACCTTGCCGTTGGGACCAAACACGAGTATGTCGTTCTGTACCGGTTCTTCGGCTTGCGCGTCCTGCTCTTCGTCGCCGAGGATGCGCGAGAAGTAATTGTCTGATACATGACCGTTGCGTTCGAGGTATTGGATGACCTGACTGATCTTTGCCTGAGCATTTGCTACTTCATCGGGCTGGCCCGTGATCTTGATCTGCGTGCCTCTGGAAAGGATCTTCAGAAGCGGGAACTTTCGTTTGAGTAGTTCGAATTTGCTGTTGTTGATCCCGAAGAACTCTATGGGATTTACTGTTTCGAGGTTGA
>JACCEA011550142.1_pt1 | contig 28876 bp, 30 predicted proteins | sample 7449851 | NCBI WGS metagenome assembly JACCEA01 (sample SAMN15323453, study PRJNA562643) | freshwater metagenome | isolation source: river surface water | place: USA:Blue River Watershed | collected 2017-08-18
CATTTAACCTCCCGGTTAAATCAAGTGTAAAATTAGGGTAGATTTGGGATAGTGAACTGTGGTAATCCCACAATTAATTCATCCTACTTTTTAGAGAAAAAGTTTCTACTTTTTCTTTTCTTTTCATTATGATCATTTGAGAATAGGTGTGTTTTAATCCAGAATTCATTGGAATGTCAAATAGAAGTATACATAGAAGTTAACCAAAACCATCAAAATAATAAAATTTCATCACAAATCAGCCATATTTCACGGCAATTGCATGGATTTTCTACGGAAAAGTAATGCCCCAGGGCAAATTCTGACAAACACAAAAAAAATAATATATTGTAATCATCTTAATAGAATCTCATCGACTTATCGTACATATAAGTTGGATCTCTGAAGAAAAGGTTGCTAGTTAGTGCCCCCAGTTAGTGATGGACAGTAGGTGAGGAGCCAATAAAACGGCCCGCCGCGACCACAAGTCGTGTGAGCACCATATAATACTGTAATAAAATAACTCAAAGCCCTCCGGTAAAATCCATTGTGCGGATGATCTATTAAAACTTGGAAAAGGAAGCTAATGAAGCGTTATGAATGCTTCCAATTAAATGCACAACTTTTGGAGAACTTAATCGGGTCAGCAGTCAAACATTTGGTCCGTCACGTGGCATACGATGCTTGTCACAGTCGTACCGATCAATCATATCTCTTCTTACTCATTAGCGATACCAACATTCGTATTTTTCTTCTTATCAGGCTGATAAAAAAGTTGATGGTGGAACAAATTGTTTTGTCTCTATCTCCCTTGAATAATTTGTAAATCCTGACGATATCCTTCTTCTATACCATCTATTACCGTCATTATATGAGAGTGATCGAATAGTGGTGAGATTCTTCAGATTAGGTCGAAAGATGAAAGCAACACAACATGTAGAATAAAAAAATACATATCTTTAATTTTTGCTTTTGATATCTGAAATTTAATAGCTCATTTGTCTTCTACTTTAAAACTATCAATTTTCTAAGAAACGAAGCAAATTACAGTGATATTGAGCCGATCGATACATCAAACTTCTCCCAAGTATGTCAAACATTGTATAAACTTCGTGGAAAAATTCTACCATCAAAGATCTTCTTGCAGACCAAAGAATTCGTTGAAAAGATCTAGTCAAAAGAGACCCTCTAAGAAATCAAAAATATCCCAACTCAGGCACGAAAGAAAATTACTTCTCACAAATTTTTCAAGTCACGCCATTTCAGTACAAGAGTACAAGATGTGAATTAAAAGATTGCAAGTTAACAAAGATGTGAAAAGATTATATGGATTAATTAAAAAGGCTTTTTTATTGATCAAAATTTAGTGTTATATCGGTTAGCTTTGGCGGTTAATCCCCGAAAACCCCTTGATCAGTTGGAACATTACAGATTATCGGATTATGCATTTTTTGTTCAATTGTAGAAGTACGTATATTGTATCAACTTAACCCCCGTCCGGTAAATAATATATCCACAGGAAGTAGATACGGTATTTGGTCAAATCAGATATTACAAATATATACAGTATGATAGGCAAGTCACTACTACTAATCAAACTCATAATCTTCCTCATAACTCTCTTCATCGGTAAACTTGAAGTCTGAAAAAGAGAATTTTGATTTGCCTTTATCGGTCTTTTCGCCATGATGCTGCTGCTCATCATCATTATGTTCCAGCGTTGAAGGAATATGGGTCTGAAATGGTGGCTCCTCTTCCTCTTCAGGCGCACCAGCTAAAGATTCTCTGAACTCATAGCGATAAAATGTTTCCACATCGAGCAACATCATAATCAAGGTTTTTGCTTGGTCACTCTTCCGTATGAATTCCCAATCAGGACCAGCAACTCGACCTTCCGTTATTACATGAGCATCGGGATGATAGTTTACCAAATCAAATATCTCTTGCACAATTATATCACAAGAAGGTAAGCTTGTTTGGTAATATTTCCTCATGGCAATTACAATATCTCGATAAAAAAATTGGATTTTATCATAAGTCAAAATGCCGCTTTGATCGAAATCTATTAGCTTCCAAAAAAACTTTAATCCTTTTTCAATCGTCATATTTGGATTATTAATATCGTCTAGTGCCAGGACGATCTGCACAAATCCTTTGTAATCAAGCTCAAGTGGAATACTATTGTAGGTAATAAGATATTCCAATAATCGTTTACAAGCTGTTGTTGTAAACCGAATGGCTTTTTTGTGAAATCCCGAAAATTGTGTTAGCTCCTCCAGACTGAGTAAACCTGAAAAAAAAATGTAAACAAAATTTTTCCTTTCGGGTGGCATGCACTAACCGTTCATATCTTGGTCCAAATTTAAAAATGTTTGATAAATACCAGTTACTCTGTATGGAGAAAACCAATTGCTTTCCATCTGAAGAAAGAAAATAATAAAAAAAAAATGTTGACAGACAGACAGACAGAACCCACTTGCCTTCCTTTTCAGAGCTTCAGGGTGATCGTGAATATTGTAACCTATTACTCTTATGTCATTATTGTCATCTGAATGCAAAAATCGCGTGATGGAAACTAAGGATTGCAACTCAAGCATTACATCGCTGTGAGCAATGTGGCGTATGGAAATCATATTTTTGTTTCTCTCGTCTAAATAAAACTGAAATTTCAATGCTGTTGTTGCAGCATAAAACTCAGTAAAAGACTCTGCAATATGCTGGAAAGGATCCAACAGTGGGAGACAATAATCAATCAAATAGGAGCACAGTTGTTGAGAATTTAAATATTGCAAGGAAATGCTGTTTGATGTGTCTACCGCTGCATAACGAAACAAGGTCAACAAATACTCTTCAATCGAAAGGCATCTTTCCATATACCTGTAAAAGTAACATGTGGAAAACATTTTAATTCGTCAAGGTTGATTGGCTTACTTCAAGAAATCTTCCGTTGGCACAATTCCTGAATTGGTTGGGCGAAGGAATAAGAAAGCTTTCGCAGTGAAATACCGCTTCAAATGGTTTGGCATTGCAGATTGTAAACACTGGAACATTTTGAAATCCAATTCCGTGTGTCTAATATGGGATGAGCAAATGCGAATGAATTCATTGTAGTTCCTGAAACAATGATTTTGTCTGTATGCATGCACGGCCTTGTTCAATAATTGTTGTCTGAAGTTTTGAAGAAGTGTTTTATCTTGTTCAAGTTCAATATCACTACCACCACGGACATAACTAATATTTGGCTTCAATGCATCTTTTTTCGATTGACGAACCAACTCCTTCTCCAAAGTGGTGCGAGGCAGAAGCGTGTTGGGGAGATTGTTGTAGGCAAATGACGACATTTGAATGTTATTTCACCATACAAGTTACTTTCATCGGCATATTGCTATATTTTTTGTAGAAGACAATGTTGTAGGTTTACATACATTGTAATTTTGCAACTTGAGCTGGTATTGCGCTAAACAATTACCCCCGTCACATACGAAACAAAATATCCCATCTCGTAGAGGCTCACTTTTTTTGAAAAAAAATCGCAACGCGCTCCCGCCGTGTGCTCCTGTTGGCCCCGCCGGCGGGCGCTGCTCTGCTGGCGGCTGTCTGTCTCCCGCTGTAACGGTCAATTAGCATGACATATGTACCAACTACTTAGTATTATTACATCGAATTGTAGACCAACCAGAAACTATTGCAATCAGTTTATCTTAGTGAGAAGATTGCGAGATTTTATAATCCTGCAATTTGACCATCACACAAAACTGTATACTGTAGAACGATAGAATATACAGTGGAGTGATCATCATGTGAGCCAAACCCTATTCCACACAAAAAGAGCTTCCTGTATTGAGCAGGCGTTGAATCAATAATTCCCCCTTATAATAAATCATCAATGTTGATCCATATGCGAAATGATATATCAAACACTTACTTGGCATGCGGCGGGAGTGTAATAACCACCACCAACCTTGATTTTGTCTGATTCCAACGCCAAAACCAATCCTGATTCAACAAGCATTCTAGCAGTATCACGATATCCCGGATCAGTAGGGAAGTAAAAAGAGGCTTGAGCTTTGCCACCCTTCATTCCATCTGCAAACACAACAAGCTTCAGAAAACCTTGATCCATGAAGTCCTCACTTGGACCTTGCCCTGGAGGGGGGAGGACAAATTTCCGCAAAAACCATTGAAGTGGAGGAAAGACCAACGCGGTCCCAAAGAAAATCAACCCAAAAAATTGAATAAACCCAGCCGTGAAGTTCGGGTAAACATATGCTTCGCTAAATATTCACATGAACGACGGAGTACATTCATAAACGAGCACCTTACTTATATATGAGTTTAGAAGAATAATTATTCAATGCATTCGATCGACGAACACAGTTTGACATAACATCGGCCATAATGAATGGACCAACCCACGAAGAATATTCAGACCGATAACCCAACAACAGCTGATTTTGGACAATAATCTTATTGGTTGACTTCTCCCCATTGGGATTTTTCAATAATGGATCAAATCCCAACAAGCTGTTATATTTAACGCTGCAACCAAAAACAAGTTTTACATACGTGACGAAGAAATATGAAAAAATAACGACGACGAACCGATTGCTCAAAGTATGGAAAACAGTTTCGAGTGTGCCACCAGATGGTAATGAGTTTAATTCATCGAATATACGAACCTAAGATAACAGTATTAATGAAGTTTCAAGAAATTCATAGCCAGTAACTCACCTCTTTAATAGTGTCGCCTCTTTTTCTCAACATCTTCGCACACTCCATTACTGCCAAATCCCAAGGAACACAGTCATGCCCACAAAAACTGACAAGTCTGGCTCCGCTGGCTTTCGCAACATCATCATATTGGTCAATCATCTCTCTGACCCAGTCAACTTCACCAGTAATATCGCAGTAATGTGTACCATGCACTGGAATGCAACTACTTTACAAATGGAGCATGAAAATAAAAACATACTTACTGGCACAACTCTTGACAAGCGATCCCCCATAGCGATCAAATGGTCCTACCATGCCACAAAATAACTCATCATACTTAACATTGCGGCAATGCATACCTGCTGTGGTAATGACAACTTTGGCTTCAGAAGTCATTGCATCCAATGATTCAAAGTTGCCAGAATCTGCAATAATAATTGGCAAAACTGAAAGATCTTTGTTGATAGCGGTTAGCTCCAAGCGAATTTTTTCGAGTGCATCCTTCCTTCTACCAGCAATTGCCCACCGAAAAGATGCTCCATATTGTTTGGCAAGATACAAGCAAGCAAGTCTACCGGTAAAACCAGTGGCACCAAACATTACCAAATCATATTTTCTATTCGCATCAGAAGACTTCTTGGAAATGTTTTCAATTAATTCTTTTGGGTTTTCTTGTCTTTTGTCTTTTCTCCTATGAACTGGTGCTACTTTTTTCCAAATGCCAGTAAGCAGCTGAGAGGCAATTGTTAATGGCAACAGTATAAGCAGCCAAAATGGCAAGCCAATGAGCAAAAGGAAAAGAAACAGAGGAAAGTTCAATAATGAATTGCTCATCGGGAGAACCTTCTTGTCCCGCATTTTGGGATCACTATGGGGATCCATGTTGTAATAAGCTTCAGTCCAGGTCTGTTGTGGAAAAGATTGATATCCTCCCTCGAGCAGATGATGACTCTCAAGCAATTCTTCCTTGGACACTTTTTTGCTTACCCAGGATGAATGGGCCAAACCTTATAATAGTTGGATATGGTACAAATATCTTTTATTGAACAAATTCCAAATCCAATTTGCTGGAATCTAATTGTTGTGTATGTAGAATTTGGATTTGCTTATATAGGTGCCTAATTAAGATATGTCACAAAAAACCGTTTCGTTATTACGACCGTTTTCATTTGCTCATATCTCAATCAACATGTATAATTCCTACTGAGTATTGTTCAAATATAGATTCGCTCTAAAGTTTCAAAATGAAAAAGAAAACACCCGAAGTGAAAGAAAAGCGTCCTGTGCAAGAAGTTCGCCAAGAGATTCGTTCTTACATTCGCAATGAACGCGACACGATTTTGAAGAAATGGATGGCATTGAAAGAAAGTATCAGATCAGAAGATCATCGCAGAGAGGAATTTTACCGAAAAAAGCATGTGGAAGACACTAAATCTCTTCCAGTCAATGTGCTGAAGTTTATAGGGACTTTAAAGAAATCTGTTCGCAATACTATGCGCCATAAAGGTGGAACCCCATACAGTATTATTCGATCCATGTTTATATACTGGGATGCGGATAAATCTGGTCTCATTAACGGCGAAGAACTTCTAGCATGCATGAAATCACTTGGAGTTAAAGTTACGAAGCAGCAGTGCATTGAAATTGTCCAATACTATAGTAAAAGTACGTCCGAAGATTCAGAAATGGATTACAACGAATTGTTGGAAGATGTGCAAAGAGGTGAACCCAGTGTAATTGCTTTTGTTTCTCAAAGCGAAGATCAAGAAAGAGATGATGCAGAAATTAGATTTGAAGAAGTTACTGATAAGTTTGTCAACATGCCACCAATTGTAAAAAAGTTCCTCGAAGCTGTTAGGAATTATCTTCTAGTAACTATGAGAAATCAAGGAGGAACTCCTTATCAGCACATCAGATTCTTGTTTCAATTTTATGATTATGATTATTCTAATGGATTAGATCATGAGGAATTGATATTGGCGTGTCGGAGAAAGATGAATCTTGTCATTAATGAAGATCAGGCGAAGCAAATTGTGGATTACTATGATAGAAAAGGACAGGATCAAATAAGTTACGAAAAGTTTCTTGAAGATGTTTGCGTTGATGTAAAGCCGATTCTAACATTCACGGAGCTCACCCCTCGTCGAATTGATGCCGCAAAGAAATCTCTCGCTGTAAATCCATTTATTCCAAAACCTTTTGCAGCACCACCAAATAAAATATTGGAAAAGTTTAAGCAAGATGTTAAATTAGCACTTGTCAACAAAGTTAATAAACTTGGAGGTTCATTTGCATCTTGGATTCGAGAAGCTTTTGTGGTGTGGGACCGACAATACACTGGCAAGATTACCCAATGGGAACAACTCCAAGGTGCGGCAAAGCGTTTAGGGGTATGCATTAATGAAGAAGAAGCCCGCGCTTTAATGTCCTGTTATGATCGATGGGGGACAGGAGAAATGCATTATAATTTTCTTACAAAAGAAATAATGGAAGAAGATCCCCATTTTTTAGCTAATGCCAAGCTCTATGATCCATCTGTAACCGCGACTACGCGCACCCCACAACACGTGAATAATTGTCTCAAAAGAATTGGTAAAGCAATTGATAAATTTGTGTTCAAGTCGAAAGGAAAGCTTGATGGAAGGGATGTTCTTCATGGAACTTTTCTACGGTTTGATGCTGATAAAAGTGGCCATGTCAATCTTGAGCAATTCCGAAGAGTTATGGAAGAGATTCGAGTCGTGATTGATGATATTAGTCTCAATGAAACAGTAAAATGGTTTGATACAAATGGAACCCGCCTTTTAGATTACAACGCTCTAGTTCATCAAGTATATGGGACAGACGGTGTAATCACAGAAAAAATGACTCTTCCAAAACTTCGTGAGCAGTCAGCATTTACCGCGTTGATGCAATCATCTGCTTCTGTTGGACGCTTACCCCCAATGGCTACATCCAATTCGACTCATTCTCTTCCTGCAAGTCTAGGTCATAGCGACACCGTTGGCAGTTTGTTGGGATCAGGGCCTCTATCATCATCGAGTGGAAATTACACCACCATCGCGAAAACTGCCCAGTACATCGCCCCCTCCGAATTTGGTGTTAAGAGTTCCACCATGGAGAGAAATCTTGATCCTGTAGAAAGTCAAGCGGTCAAGTTAGCAAGAATGAAGATTAAAAAAACCAAGATTTTGCAAGAGCGTGTGAAAGTAGAAAAAAAATTGGTTGCGATCGAGGAACAACGCAAAAAGATTATCGAAGATTATAAAGCAAAAAAAGTCAAACAGGGGGCCTCTTCTGGTCACATTCCTCCTTCCCATATTCCAGATCATTAGAACGAAGATTAGTGTGCTTTCTCTGTGTAATCATATATTTAGTTGTGATGTATGTGTTTGTGAAGAAAACTGTAGATTGGGAATATCTACTTCCTCTTGATATATTTTTATCAGAAACAAGTAGACTGGACGAATAATCAACTGTTGTTTTCCCACTTTAATCGGTTACAGCGGTTTGTCGGTAAAGACCGCTCAATACCAACAGTTGCGCAAGTCTCTCTAAATCCTAACTAATCTCCATAAAAAATATTCCTTAAAGCTAGCACACCGTTCCGTGGTAACTATTGAAAGCTGCCACAGAATACAGATTAACATAATCGCCACAATATGGTGTGGCACCAGGAGGAGGCCGCATACATCGGTGTCCTCAGATACAGGCTATAGAAGCAGCATCCTTGCAACGAGAAGCCACAAAGGTTTCCTCTTCTCTCACACTAATTGGATCATCATAATCATTTAACTCGTTTCTCTTTTTCCTTGCCGGCATTTGATCATCTTCAAAAGGTTGATTTGATCTATATTTCTTGTTTACTCGCCGAAGTCTATGACTCTCTGGTTACTTTTGATCCTTTCAAACCAAAAGATTCCGAACTATCGTAATCTGACCATTGATATTATTGAAGCGAGATTGAAACTGTTTTGAAAACTTTTGAAGCTCTGTTCCTAAAAGCACATACCAAAATGATGATGGGTTGTTCTTTTGTGATAATGTAATCCAAACACGACGCGGTGGAAAGGCGACTTCCCTCCCTATGTTTCTAAATGCTGATTTAGAACCGAAAGGTCAAGGCACTTTATCGTCAATAACTGATCTGGAAAAATTACGAAAGACTTAAGAGTGCGGTGGATATAAGCAACTCTGGGAGAGGATTAGGATTCTGCGTGTTGGTATGTTGTTACGTCGCTCATCTCCCGTGTCACGTAACAACATCACATATTTTTTATCAAGAAATTTTTTCGTTCCAAAGACAGACGTGAAAATCGACGGTTCGTGCGGTAGACTTTCGATGGCCAAAATTTTATTCAATTCTATTTTACACCAAATCTGCCCGAAAGAGGCATCTCGGCGACCTACCACCTCCAGCACATGAAATCTTCCTTGTGATGAGGTTCATGGACCTATCAACTTTGCGGGACAAAGTATGGTGATGATCAGGTGAATATATGGTCCATCAACTGTGACCGATTTGGGATTTGACATTTTAATTGGAATGCGCAAGCAAAAACTGGTAGTGTACATACATATAGCTGAAAAGGCGAGAAACGATGCTTTCTACAAATCGCGTTTATGGGAAAGTCGAAAAAATTGCTAAACCTTCCTCCCACCACTCGCACAAAAAACCAACACCAGTCAGTCACCTTGAGATCGGGGATATAATAATATTCTCTACCTACAATATCCGCATTCGTTGAAATGGATCACGCTCAAATCAATTCTCTCATTGAGACAGCTATTTATGATGTAAACACAGCCTTGAAGCTGGAGTCATATGTAAACCACCAGCTGACTTCTCGTACATACGATTTCAATGCAAACAAAGCTTTGCTGAAGAACTATCAAGTCAACACATCTATCATGAAGCTGGACGTTGTGTGCAACATCCTTGTTCTGTCATTGATGCGCTTGCCTAGTGCGGATTTTATCACTTTAAATTATCTTCTACCTGCAAAGTTTGTCAACCATGCTCATATACAAGCCATTCAAGAATGCGCTGGGTTGTTGGAACGTGGGCACTTTTTGGGATTTTGGGAGCACTTTGTATCAGAATCTGCAAACTCCTTGTTTGCTCCAGCTGTAGGATTCGTTGACTTTATCCGAATGTTTATATTGGGGAATTTAAGAGATACTTATACTGCCATACCGAAAAAACTTTTTGCTCAACAGTTAGGATTAAATGAAACAAGTATTGAACCATTTTGCGAAGGAAACAAGTTTATTGAAAAGGTATTTCGTATTTATGTTTTGTAAAGATGATATAATACAATGATCACTCAATACATTATAGATTGCAGGGGATAATATTGTCTTCGCAGCAAATGAAGAGAATCGATCTAAGTTGCAAGCATCAGACGAAGCGCTTCATCCAGATGAAGGTCTCAAAATAGCTGCACGGCTTCTGGCCATGAAATGATTAGATCTCTAGATTTTTGAGTTGATGCAACTGAAACGTTTAACCAGAAACCTGAAATTTTGTGGTTCTTAAAACGATTTGCTATATTTACAATCACTTTGAACTTCAACCGAATTAATACTACAAAAGGAATTGCGCCTAATAATAATCTTTATCGAACGCCATCACATCTGCCCCTCCATAATTGATGGGTTCGGCATATGCCGTTGGCAAAACTTCCACCGGTGCGTGAGTGTGAGTCAAACTTTCACCTTTTGCCAATTTATTTTTCGCGTCCAAAATAATTTGCAAACTTGTAAAATTTGTTTTTTGATTTGTGAGAGCTCCAGAATTCTCCTTCAGCTCTTTTTGGCGCTTCCTTAATTGCTTCGTCAATAACTCTTGTTGGCTTAGTTTTTGCTGAAAAAGACAAATCACATACTAACGCCTTCACAAAATCAGATTAAACTTACTGCATATAGATCTTTAAGACATTTAATGTCACGCAACATACTCTCCTTCCCGCTCTGCCACTTCTTTTCTTGTTCGCATCTTTCCAATCTAATCTTGGCTATTGAAATCTGATTCTGCAGAAAAAAGTAACGTGATTCCTCTCGCAAAGCTTCGTCTTGATATTGATTGCATTCTTTTTCCAACGATTGCTTTTCCATGTCCAGTCCGATTGCAACCTTCTCGTAAGTCATTTTCTTCTCTTGATATTGCGATTCAACATCCAAATATTCTTGCCTCACATTCTGATCACCATCATCAAAAATTTCGAAAAGTGCATCAATGAAAAAGATACCTTCAATTCAGCAATTAAGGGTTGAAGCTGGTTTTGCTTATTTCTGAATTCACGACTGATCTGCTCCACCATCGCACTAATTTCCTCAAGTGTGGCACCTTTAACATGATCAATCTCAGCAGCTTTTTCGGTCATTTCGACAATTGCGCGTTGCGTTTCACGATATCCCTAACATGCCAATAGTAAAAATATTTTCAAAATGATAATCATCATTCATCTAACCTCAACACCTTTCTGTCTCTCTAATTCAGTCAAAAATTGCTCTAAATTTTGATCTCGGCTCTTCAGAATTGCTTCTGTTCGTTGCAAAACAACCAATTCTGAGCGTAAGCTACCTAATTCATCTCGCATCTTCTTGTATACTTCAATCTTTTCTTTTACTTGAGCGCCGTATTTCTTCAGATCTTTCTTGGTGATCTTATTAGCATTACCATTCTTGCTTTGTTGCCGAACTTCATTTTCCTTATCCTCAATTTGCCGACTGAGACGACGAAGCTCCTCTTGCAATGTTTCGACTTCTTCTTCCTTTTCCCGATATTTTTTTAATGCCATTGATGATGCTTGCCTGAACACGACCAATTTTGTATTCTTTTCCATGGCACTATCAAGGCGTTCATTCAATGAATTCACTAAATCTTCCAATTCTTGCACATGCTCTCGTTTGATGTGGATGTCATCTTCTGTTGGTGCACGATCAGGGCTGTCCCAACTTTGAAGTTTCTCCAGATGCATTTCACGCTCAGTAATGATACGCTCAATATTTTCACGCCGGTCATTCAATTCACGGACATCGTTGTGTAATTTCCCCAAAATTTGCTCTGCACTTTGGTTTTGAATACCACTGGCTCGCAACTCAGCAAGACGTCTTGAAGCATCTGTGTATCGCATCTCAGCATCCTGTGAAGCTTTCCGATGCTCACGAAGTCGTTCATGATTTAAAACTTCAGTCTCTTGTTCCTTACGAAGAGCGCTGGTGGCCTAAATGAGTACGAAATAAAGATAGAAAAGAAAATAAACGTCAAATAGAGTAACGTAACCGACTGTACCTTTAGCATGTCTTTAAACCTGTCTTCATCTACGTTACTATCCTTCTTCATCCGCTGAATCTTGTTTTGCAATTGAGTTCGCTCTTGCTCTAATTGTTGAATCTCTTGCTTTAAATCTGCAGGCTTTACTCCTGAGCTGCGCACTTGTTCTGCCTGCTTATGGATCTCTTTAAAGTCAGTTTGTAATTCTTTCAAACGTTGGGACAATTCCACAATCAAATCCTCATTCAAAAACTCGGCAGGAATGTCCAAAGGCATCAAAAACTTCGCCAAATAAGCTCTCTTCTTGAGGTGTTCAAATCGTTGCAAGCACCAATGCATGATTGTATAAAGCACTTCCTTATCGTACGACATAAGTAGGGTTTGAAAATCTTCATAATGATCTTCAGGTATATTGAACTTCATAACGTGCAAAAATTGCATTATCCGCTGCACACGGAATTCAGTTGGCTCCTTGTAAATAGGCTCTTGATCTGGATCAATCTCCACAATGATATCGCAAGCCAGATCCAACAATTCTCCACCCAGTTTACCATCGAGTTCAGTCATGGTAGAAATGCCCTTCTTGAAGGGTGGCATATTTAAGTGATCCACAATGAAGCCGATCTTTTCCATTTTCTTTGATACTTAATAATGACTGCAATCAATGTTGCTTAGCATACTATTGGGTGTTTAAAAGTTTATGCTACTTGTAGCATAAATGCTTGGGATGATGGCGTAATTTGAAACGTTTTCTGCATAACGATCAAATTGAAAAAAAATAATACTTCTCGATGAAAAAGCGGGAATTTTCAAGAGCTGGCAAAATCGAATTTTTTTTACAGTGTATTTTCATAGCTATATTAGTTATAGCCTTCTTAGCATATTGTAATGGAAATGCTTGCAACAAACCAACTTCTAATTGATAGCTGAAAGACCCCAAGAATACAGTAACTCGAAATGGCAATACATTAACCGCCTATTGGATATTGCTTTGCTGGGCAACTAGCAACTGTAAATCATGCAGAAATGTTGCTAAAAATCAAAAAGTGGTAAAGGTTCTGCTAGACATTGTTGTCATGACATGCTTTATGGATATCCTATCCAACCGGTGAAGTTCTCCAACCCGTCGATACCTGTGAATGTTAAGGAATTGAAAGTGATGTTATGTGGTAGCACGCCCAAATGTTCAACGCATAGAACTTCTTCGAATATCTCGTCTCTTTAGGTTTCAATGAAGAAAAATACTGAAAGTTTTGTTCGAGTTTGAAGTGATGGATAAATCTATCATCGTTGGAATTATGTAAAGAAATATCTTGTTACGAAAATGAAAATATCACAGAGACCATAATGAGGAAGAGGATCCCGTCAGATAATTCATGCTTGTTCAACAATAGGATATTTGTTAGAAGGGAGGTTTTATCCCGTGCCTTATCGTCTCCTTACGTTGCTGATGCGATAAGAAAAGATCCAACCACTATTACTTAGAAATGGATCCTGCTGAATATATTAAGTGGATTCAGAATCTTGAAAAGTGGGGTGGTGAAATTGAAAAATCTATTTGATCAAACGTGTTGTGCGTTGAAGTCTCCGTTGCCGACATCCGGTCTGCCATGTAGCGACAATTGTAGTTTTCTTGCAGAATCTATCTTTTATATGATGGCATCCTGGACGATGCAATTGTCGAGATGTCCGGTGTAAGTGGGCATGGAACGCGTTTTTGTTACCGGCGGCGATGAACAAGAAAATTTCATCAACGTTCTAAATATATTGTTGATTGAACTAAAGAAAAAGAGCCAGTTTATCGATGTATCTTCAGGTCGATTGTCCTGTTATGTATGCTACTAAATTTGTTGGCGACAAAGAAGCTATTGATGTTGCAAAACAAACAGGCCACCAAGTTTGGTCATTCGGAATAGTCATGATGTGATCGACGCGCTGCCAATATTGTGTTTTAGTTGTGTGATTAGCTGCAATTTTGTAGCATCTTTCAAACATTCAGATATATATTAAGATGAAATTTACGATTGACTCTCGAGCTATATATTCTAACTCCATGTAATTTTGTCAAAAACAGCAGTTGCAATCAAAAGGGCAGAGTGGCGTGCCACCTCCTTCTCCCACCTTTAACAAGTGTGCCTTGTAAACAGGCAAACCATCTTGTATCCTTTCCAAGGGCGCCTCGGGATTGACTATTTTATTTGGATTATAAACATTATTAATCATGCCATAAGTGGCACCATCGCTATTCATATCTCTTTCATCGAGTTCGTCTTCCAGAAACTCATAGTATGGATCTACTTCTGGGTCGTCATCATCAGAATCGCTTACTAATGCGGCCTTTCTTTCCTTTGCTTTTGCTTTCATTACTTTGTCGGATTTTTTCCCTGTCGTTTTAAGATGAGATTCCGTTTGAGGAAGTTTCCGTTTCTTCGCAACATTGAACAGAGCATCAATCTCGGCAATGGACTTCTGAGCGTGAGCGGTATCGATGGATTTTTTCTTGTTTATGTTTTTCTTGATATCATGCGCGTTGCTCATTTTCCCTAACGGATTAGGAGGTAAATATCGAATACAGTACTACACCATACAATACCCAGTATTGGTACTCAATCTACATATACTATAACTTACAATGCACTGAAGTATTCGCATTATTATGCTTCTACGTAGAATTATAGCGCATGGCGGTGAGATGATGCCAATAATGGCAGCTACATCTCAGCCCAACTAAATCACCCCAGTAGGGATATCTTTCATGGTTTCGGTTTACATATTCGGTAAGCTTTCAGTATGTTTTTAGAGTTGTGTTTCGGTCCAGCCACATTTTTAGACCAAAGAAAGAAGATAAATTTGCTTGCTAGGCCTTAAAAAATAGTGCGTATATCTAAATACCGTTTGTGTACGTTTAAAGAAATCTGATTTTTGATTTGAAAGCATTACTATGTTGCGAAGAGTATTTTCTCCGTCGGCAATATCTAAGGGGCGCTTCAGTCGTTTCAGCACCTGTGCTGTGGTAGATGATGTGATTACTACTACCACTGGCAGTCTACCTGTTACGACAACGCTACATATAAAGAATACTGCAGAGAATGAAAAGATTCCTGTATTCAGAATGATGAATCCCTCGGGAAAGATGATGGAAGGTGTAAGAGAGCCTCCCATAACGGAAGAGCTTGCTACAAAAATGTACCAATATATGATGAGAATCCATTATATGGATGATATTTTGTACAATGCACAGAGACAAGGCAGAATCAGTTTCTATATGCAAGCAAGTGGAGAGGAGGCTATACATATCGGTAAGTTTGATATATTTTTCTTGTGTGCTTTGAGTAAATTAGTTCGCAAAAAAAAGGGACTGCTTCTGCTCTTCAACCTGAAGACACAGTGTTTGCTCAATACAGGGAGCAAGGAGTGCTGTTATGGAGAGGGTTCACTTTGCAACAAGCTGCTGATCAGTGCTTTAGTAACGAAGGAGACTATGGAAAAGGAAGGCAAATGCCTGTGCATTACGGTTCCAAGGCATTGAACTACCAAACCATTAGTTCCCCCTTAGCAACTCAGCTACCTCAAGCTGTGGGTGCTGCCTATGCGAACAAATTGGCTGGCGTCAATGCTGTTCCTATTTGCTTCTTTGGTGAAGGTGCTGCTAGTGAGGGAGATTTCCATGCTGCATTAAATTTCTCGGCGACTCTAGAGGCACCAATGATTTTTTTCTGCAGAAATAATGGCTACGCGATCTCTACGCCAGTGAAAGATCAATTTCGTGGGGATGGAATCGCGTCAAGAGCTTCTGGTTACGGAATTCATGTGATCAGGGTTGATGGTAATGATTTATTTGCTGTTCGTGAGGTAGTAACAGAAGCACGCAAATTAGCACTGGAGAAATCTGCACCTGTCTTGATTGAGGCGATGACTTACCGTCGCGGCCATCATTCCACGTCTGACGATTCCACTCGTTACCGCGAGGCTAGTGAAATTAAATATTGGCAAGATAATTTTGATCCAATTACTAGATGGAGATCATATTTGGAAAGTAAAGGTTGGTGGAGTGAAGAGCAAGAAAAAATATTGCGTGAGTCTGAGAGAGCAGCTGTTGTTCAAGCCATGGAAACCGCTGAGAAAAAACCAACTCCTCCAATTGATCAAATGTTTGAAGATGTATATGAAACGAAACCAATGCATATTTTAAAACAAGAACGGGAATTGGCAGAAATGATCGCCAAATATCCTGAGCACTATAAATCGTCTCATCATTAATGGACAGGTAGATCTCATTTAATTATTGTTAATTGAATATACAATACACAGTGGTGCAATGGTTTACCCGCCACTTTTTACCATGGAATGGCATATCCGGTTAATGAGATTTTTCTCTTGTCGATAAAAAACTAAGCGTCCTTTGCTGAATAGATTCTAGCAATCTCTTCCATAACTGAGGAGTGATGGGATCCTTATAAACATTATAACAAAAGAGTCCCAATCCTGGGATGAAACTCAGGACCAAAAGACCTATACAAAAGTACACGCCATACATAGTTCCATCGGGAATTGCTTTTTTCGATTTTCCGCCCCGTTTCTTTTTCACTGATTCTGTAAGAATGCATGATATTAATAACAGCAAGCACACAATCCAGTACTTCCATGTTGATATGTGTAATGCTCTCGCTACTTGTGACATTTATCGTTATACACAGGTCATTGATATTTTTTCAATATTAGAACTCAACGCTATAGGTACGCACAATATTATTTTGAATTAGAACTTTCTTTGACGGATAATCATGAAATTAGGTATAGATTAGAGATCATGTACCAAGTACAATAGTGTGTATTATTTTTGTTACTATCCGGCCCGTCTGGCATCATAGGATACTACATTCTACCATCATACAATATATCTTTATGATGGGAAAACGCAGCAGAGGGGTCATCAGCAGCACACCGCCGAGCGCACACACTACAATAATACTAGTATTGTAGGCGGACACCTTTTTGTCCAACAAAAAGAAATAATAGCAACAAAAAGTCATAAATAAATTGAATAAACCATATGGACGCGGATCCTAGATCAAATCATTCCGGAATGATTTCATGCTTGTAAGCGTGGTGTACATAGTACAAAATTAACGAACAACCATTGACCCCCAAGACCATGAGTGTGAATCAAGCCGATGCTGATCTGGTTTTTTCTATCTTTAAAGGGTTTGGTTTTCGTGCTACTTTTAAGAAGCGCCAACTCGAAACTATTCTTCGATATACACATTCCAAATTTCTATCCGACGGAGTGGAACCTTTCAAGGTTTCATTGCCGTTGAATGAATTTGCAATAGCAGAAGACTTGAAATATTACACAGAAAATGGTTACCAAAGTATGGACTCCGATGTCTTTCGCAACAAATGGTTCCAAGATGCATTGATCTATTTTTCTTCGCAACATTGCCATAATTGGCTGGAAATTGGTCCAGGGGCAAGTGGCACTCTTAGCCGGATGGTATTAGATGCAAGCGCAGAAAATTGTTTGACCGCCATCGAAGCTAATTCCGATAGTGCCGAGTGTGTTCGAGACATTCTGAGCGTTTATGGAGATCGAGTATCGGTACTAAATGCATTCGCAGAAACCGCCACTATTCCTTCCGATAATTGCTATAATGGACTCGTAGCTGAAGTTCTTGGACACTTTGCATCTAGTGAAGGGTATATTTTTATCTTGAATTCTTGCAAGGCTCGTTTGAAGGATACAGTTGCATTCATCCCAGAAGCATTCGGTACCCTTTTTGTGCCTGTAGATTTGAGTAGACTTGGTAGCGGTTCTGAATGCTATGATTTAGCAAAAGTTGGACCACGCATTCTGCAGTTCAATCGCTTTCCATTCAGTCTAACCCAATTGTCCAATAGTCACGGTATTATGGAATCCTACGAAACTAGAGAGGTAATTGCAAACAGGAAATTAGGTCCATATAAATTTTTATCTGAGGTCAGAATAGACCGTTCCGGATCTTTTGATGGAATTGCGTTTTATATATTTTTGGAAAATAAGAATATTGGGCGAACTACTTCGAATAGGGATCTCCCTAACATGTGCACGAACTGGCTGAATATTTTCCTTCCTGTTGACAGCACTATCGTTTCGGAAGGTGACCAGATATCCTGTGAGACAACGGTCCACACCCAATTATACGGCGTCAAATACGATTTTTCGATAACTGTGAGCAATAAGTGCGGAAAATGTCGATACAAAACTCAGCGCCACGTAAATTATGCAGATATACTCGGAAATGAAGGTACTCTTGTCGATTGTATTCATCATTTGTCACAAGAACAAAAACCGAATTTAACACCGCGAGTTACTTCTAACGATGATTTATGACTTCAGCTTTTATACAGGCAATATGTTACATCATAATAACAACTTGGGTTCCAACTTAATTCACTACCTAAACATGATTTTAGCAATCAGCCTAGCTCAGCATGTTATCAATTTTTTCATTTGTTCATCTTAATTCATAGGATACAAATGGCTATCCTAATGGCATTTCGCTGGTTGACAAGATCTACTTGTTTGTTTGCTTGTATGTTAGTAACTTGGCGTTTATTTTCACGGTGATCTTAGTATGCATTATATCTCGTAGATATTCCCAATCAACTGCGTCCTCATAGTATGCAAATTTATGATAATGAAGAACACATTATTATACTTATTAGGTGTTGATAAATTATTTATTATATCCCCAAAGGGCTTTTTCTTTTTTAATTAATTAAGAAATTCAGACTATCCATGGTTCAAAAGTGGTCTAATTTGGCTCCCAACTCCTCACATTTTTATTTTGAATGATGTTCGCCCACAAGTACACACATGCAAAATGTGAACTGGATTTATTTTGTTTTTCGCATGTCCCAATGAATTCAGCGAATTCTTCATCACAACTTCCAAACATCTCCTCATAATATTTAGTTCAGCATAATAATCTGGCAGAATAATAGCTATGGCGCATAGTCATATCAAACAAACCGTGATTGACATAAGAGATAGGATAAAAAGAAGTCTTTTAGCCCTGGAAACAGACCAGGAGATGGTAATTGACGCTTTGAAAGCTTTGGAAGTCTTGGAGTTGGATCTTGCTTTAATCAATACCACAGGAATCGGAAATGTTCTCAAAGACAGCATTAAAGTTAGCAAAGAAAAGCGTGTAGCTTCAGTCACGGAAAAGGCAAACAAGATAATGTCAGTGTGGAAATCATTGGCTAAAAGTAAAACAGCACATCAACCAGCCCAAATTCAACCCGCGCAGCTTTCTATTCCTGACAATGAAGCGAGGAAAATGATTTTGTCTCAGCATCGAAAAAAAATGGTTGGTATTATGACTGAACAATTCATGAAAAAAGTCCTGGACAACCAAGCACAAGCAGAATGTGTGGCGTTGAATATTGAAGAGGCTGTAAATAAAGTGCATAATTATGAAAGCGAGAAATCCAAATATTCTGATAAATTGAAGTCAATTTCCTTCAATTTGACGAAAAATGAGGTACTACTCGAATTCACCCTCCTCAAGAGATGTTTTCATTTTTCTTTTCTCAAAATAGGAATTGTTAAGGATTTTAATAGATGGCCATTTATCGTTTGAAAAGCTCGCCACTATGTCACCTGCTGAACTGGCTTCGCAGCATACAAAAGAAGAACGTAGGAAAATAGCAGAAGAGCAAGTTTTGTCACGCAGACTTGACCAAGAAGATATTATTCGTAAGGATATTCAGGTTAATTTGGGTATCGACAGTGCCAATGCTTGGGAATACGATCAAGATGATGATGCACAATCGGAGCCTGACATTGAGGCTCCAGATTCGTAAAGGTCTCCCTTTGTAAATATAGTGTATCTTTTCTGCTTTCAAAATCCTCGGCTCACAGTATCATCGAAATCACTTTAACGTTATTAATTGTTATGCCCTATATGCTCAACGTCGTGACATACCGTTGTTATTAAATTTAACGATATTGTCAATCTTGAAGTCAGAAAATTAATTCATTGATTGAACTGATGAAACTATATCATCGACAGACAAAAATGTCAAATAAGTTCCCAATGGGTTGTAGGTAGGAGAAGCCCCAATGACCCTCCAATCAACTTCTTTCAAAGCATTTTCTGCTTGCAAATCTATTACTCGAGATGAAAGAGGCATTCCTACTCCTTGTTTGCAAACATCAGCGAAAACAACTTTCGCAACTTTATGATTCTTCATGTACTCGATCAATTGAGTGGGGGTTTTAGATATACACGGTGTTTCAATTACCACCACATGATAATCTTCGAACATTTCACTCAATTTAGCCTGTGCAAGTAAGGACGTTGGGACACCATTGCCGTAGGTAATAATGGCGATTATTGACTTCTGGTGCATATTTGAAATGTCCTCTTTTGGGGGCTCGTATATATTGATCTCATCAAAATGATAACTCGAGTGATGTTTATCAGGATAATTGCTGAGCATAAATTCATCTTTCTTTTCCTCTGAAAGATGTCGACGATTTAACAAATCTGTACTATCAACTGACATAACGACACGACCCGCTTTGGCTTGTTGCTTCAAATATCGCATTCCGCGAACATAGTCATGTCCATTACTGAAGCAAACTACATCTAATCCAGGTGGAAAATATAGCATATTGTGGGTATGAAAATTACCACCAAAAATACCCTTATCAAAACCTTGTAGTCTAATTACCATGCCATTGGGTTGTTTGCCGTTGCTCAACCAGTTCGATATGATTGCTTCAAAAAACATATCTGCACCGCAGTCCAAATACTTGGAATAAGGTATTTCCAAAATAGGCGTCAAACCTGCCTGGGAGAATCCGATTGCTGCAGCCACCAACGTAGTTTCATCTGGAGGAAAGTCCCTTACACGTAATGGATACTTCCTATAAAGTCCATCAGTAACTAAATAATATCCTCCGTGTTGAACATCTTCACCAATATACACAACACTGTTATCTTCTCCCATGATTTCATCCAACACTCTGGTCATCTGTTTTCTCATTACCTCTGGCCTCTCATCATGTTGTTGCAATGCTTGAATAGATAAATTACTTTTTAATTTCAACACTAAACCATCAATACCTTACCTTTTTGAAGCATTTTCGAAGCAGGTTTCAATGAAAAGATGAGACCGTTACAAGACAAGGGCTGGCTATTTGTGTTAACGAGAATTTCACGAGAATTGATTTTTGGTTCCAATGACGCGATGTTGAAAGCATTTTCAATTTGCAACTTGTAATTTTCAAACAAACTCTCCAACTCAGAGTGACTGTAGATTCCTAACTGAGTCATTATTGCAAAAGAATCCGAGAGGGGGTCAATATCTATTTGTCCTTGAATTTCTTCTGGTGTAAAATATGCAAATTGGCGATCCGTTGCGGCATGCCCAAAACGTCTCGGTAAATTATTTATCAACAGCAAGGACGGTCGTCCTAACGAACGCGAGTAATCAATAACGTTTTTAGACTTTTCAAAAATGTCAACGAAGTCTTGGCCATCGGCAACTTGTGTATGAATGCCTTGAAGTTGATTTACAAATTTATCAACATACCCGTTCCCTTTCAGACTGATGCATATTCGGTTATCGGAGATAACAAAAACTGCAGGACACTTAATTCGCCCATGTTCAGAATATCTCGCCAGATTGAGAGCACTTAAGAAATGGGCATTGTTTATACTGCCATCTCCAACACTTACATAAGATATAGCATCCGATCCGAACACAGCATTTTTACCCAATAATCGGTTGGAAAGTGGAATCGCGAGAGCTCTACCAACAGCGGCAGGCGCCTGAGAAGCAAGAGTTGATGTGACTAAAAATTCCTTTTGGGGGTCTCCTCCAATTGAACAGTGGCGACCACCAGTGACCGGATCCAAGCTTGAAACCGTAAAACCTCTTGCTCGATCTAATGCGATCGCATCCACAGGCTTGTTCTGCTGTAATTGTTTCACCACAGAATTAGCCAAATGTCGATAATGCAAAGCGGTAAGGTCGTTTTCCTTCATATTAAGAGTAGTAAAACCCAATAGCTCTTCACCACATGGACCAATAGTATAAAATCCTTGACCGAGATAAGATGCAATACGCGCTTCACTAGTGATAGAGAGAGCAATTAATAGCTTAACGAGCGGCGTAGTGTGTCTGCTACTAACCAATGAAGTAGATATGTTAGAAGACCTCCTTGAAGAGAGATCTTGATTTGTTGCTCGCTTAAGGTACTAATACGAAGGCGCTTCTCAAAGTTAGCCAAGTGGTCCTTGCCAAACGATTTGCCAAATGTTTTGTTTAGAAACCTTGCACGATCGGCCACCTCGGCCACCTTAGCAAGTTCCGCAAAGCGAAGCTTTCTCACTTTTTCCATGGCAGCCACTCACGACACACAAGTTAAGTTGTAAATCAGATGGGAAAGACAGGAAATGGAAAGATCGAAAGGAAAACAGTCGAAGAAGCTTTTGCGCTTTTGCTTTGTTTTGAGCTTGGGTAAGCATATGGTAGTATTCCACTGGTAACTGGTATTGGCGGTATTTAGTTCTAGTTAGTCTGTGTGTTAGTTTTGTCGTTTTAAATTATTTCCAGCTGGATTTATGCATATATATTGTTCAAATTTGTTACCTTGTATGCAATATCCCGGATAGGCATCCCATATCTATATCTACTTTATATGTATAAGGCAAGGCGGATCCCAATCTATAGTAGCCTCCATCTTCGATAATTACCCTTCTTGTAAAAGTATAGTTTCAAATTGTCGTTTCGTTAAATACGCAGCAGGCCCTTTGTCTGCCAACTTGATTATGATTTCCACCATTCTAACGTCACTTTTATTACTAAATGTGATGAGTGCTCTCGCCTTTCAACCGTACCGTATGTTCCATAATGGAGCATTTCTCAGAAATAGTAATCAAGAAAGTGCAGAAAGATTCTTCCTACAACGAAGCGGGGTTTCTATTCCAACTCTTGATGAAACAAATCCCTTGAGAGTTCTTCTATGTGTTGAACCGACCCCTTTTAATTACATAAGTGGGTACGCCAATCGATTCAAAGAAATGTTAATTTATTTAAAGAAAGCTGGGGATGATGTGCGTGTTGTTACACCTGACAATGACCCACACGCTCCTACCCAATACAATGGATATCCCATAACCTCGATACCTGGTGGGCCCTTTCCAGCATACAAATTAGTAACCGTTTCTATGGATGTCAAGACTAGAACTATTCCAAAAATTATCCAATCATTCAAACCTAATATTGTCCATGCTTCTGTCCCATCTTTGATTGGAATTGCTTCATTATTTTGGGCGAAACGATTTAAAGTTCCTGTAGTACTATCATATCATACTGATTTGATTGCGTACACGCAAACGTACTTCCCTATACTAACTATCTTATCTCGTTTTCTTGTTAGAACCATGCTAAATAAAGCTGATCTAGTGTTATGTACATCTCCACAAATCAAAGAATCATTAAATAAAATTGGTGTCCAGAGGGTCGACGTATGGAGGAAAGGTATCAATACAAAGGTATCAAAACTTAAAGTCTGTCATATTGTTTATTCAGGCACTTAATTTCGTATTGTTCCCAGACGTTTTCGCCATCGTATGCGAACGACAATATGAGAGCTTATTTGACGAATGGAAATCCTGACAAACCCTTACTGCTTTATGTCGGTCGGATTGGGGCTGAAAAACGGTTACATCGATTGAGAAAAGTATTGGACGCAAATCCAGGCTCTTGTCTCGCGATTGTTGGACATGGTCCTGCCGAAGAATCAATGAAACAATATTTTGCTGGATACCCCGTCGTCTTTACTGGAAAGCTACAAGGTAAAATTTACTTTGTCATTTTTTGACTTATATTTTTATTCCATTGTAAATAAAGGCGAAGACCTCAGTCGCGCTTTTGCATCTTCAGATATTTTTGTAATGCCATCAGATTCAGAGACGCTGGGTTTTGTGGTTATGGAAGCACAAGCATCTGGAATACCTGTGATTGGAGTTGCTGCTGGTGGCTTAATTGATGTTATAAAGTCTGGCTCCAGCGGATTTCTCGTTGAAAATGATGAAAATATGGTCGAATTTTCCAAAAAAGTTGAAGAACTTATTCATAATCCTGATCTAAGACGAACTTTCGGACAAAATGCTTGTAGGTGGACTCAAGAATGGTCATGGGAGTCAGCCACTTCCATACTGCGCAATATTCAGTATCAAAAAGCACTAGCAATATTTTCAGCGAGAGACAAAAGAGGAAGAATAAATGACACCGCAGCACAAAGGATACTCACTGAAAAAACCATGTAAGAGGAGCCATTAATTTCATTATGCACATTAAAGCAAGTATCTAATATCTATACAACGTTGTTACTAGTAGTAAGGTATATCACCAGCAAATTCGTAATCTACTATTTTCCATTTGACTGACCCTATCTCTTCATCAAAATATTGTTGAAATGCCATTGAATAAAATTTTGCACGGATATCTGTTTCGGAACCCTGTAAAGTGTTTAGTAAATTCAATGTCTATCGATCCGACCTGTAAATTAACTTACCTCAACAATTTCTCCCTTGCGATTTTTAATGCAATTGATTTGTTGAACCATATAAACCACAACAATAACCGGTGAACCTCCTTCAACCAATTTCATAATCATTTGATTTTCATCAATACCCAAAATATTGGAATCGAAAACATATCCATCGCTCTTGCGAACCCTAATATCTGCCGCTAACTTGTTAAAAACAGCCTCCCCTAACCATGGCTTCAAAGCTGCAGTATCTCCTCGCAAGTGAGCCTTAATAATTACCGGTGCTAACTTTTCCCGCACCTCTTCGGACCATTCTTCAGGAACAAACTTTGAATCTAATTTTCTGATTTCTGCAATTGTCATTGCTTCTTCTGTCTCTCCAGTCATATTATCCCATACTCCAGATAGTGTATAAACCAATGGATTTTGGCTAGTCTCCCAAAAGTTTCGAAGATCCTCGACCTTATCCTTTACTGAAGCTCCCATATTTTGTGCCTGTCTTCCGATATCTGTGCTGGCCGCGGCCTGGCCCACTACACGAGTGCGTTTCAAAATATCACGAATAAATGGTGAATCTTGCAAGCGCTCTTTCATTTGCTCCCACGGACTCTTTCCTTCTTTTACTACAACTATCGCACTGGGTCCCATATCTCTATCAACATCACTTTCGTCTGTTTTCCCATCATCGCCATCTTCAGTCTTTGATTTTGGGGGTCGAAATGAATCAGCAGTATGCAACTTTCTCTCCAGTAAAGATTCCTTCTCAGTTGCAGTCATCTCAGCATATGCGAGTTTCACATTCTCAACTAAAAAGCTACCCCAATCTTTCAATCTAGCGCCTATTGGTTTCGAGGGTATCTGTGGTGCCTCATGCTCAGTGGTGGCATCATTAGTAGTATCTGCCTTCAAATGTTCTTCATTTGATTTTTCTTCGGTGTCCTTTGGATTTATCGAAAAATTACGTACAACCGTTTGCGTGTTCAAAGTCAACGTTTGACGCGAACTGATTCTCCCAATGCTGGAATAAGAACTTCGAGATATTGACCTTGCGGCAACTCGAATAAGCTGACTAGTAAATGATTTCTTCAAGCGAAATGTCATCATTGCTGGTGATACATGTCCCCTTCTGTGGAATACGGTACCAGTTTGGATGATCTGGGATCGGTGTTGTAGTGTATTACAATACTGCAATACCAACCAAATACAATCACCAAGCAATTGGCGTTGGCGAAAAAAATACGGTATTCCTCTCAAACTCCGAGAAAATACTGGTTTGTCCGTATGTTCATTATTGAGCAGTAACATTTCATTCGCGTCCAGTTCTTTCGTTCCTAATGTACAATATTGTATGACATATTTGGATGGACCAGTGAATCAAATTGATACCATCGAGAATTAAAGCATGGGAGACGGCCCATTTGTTTGTTACAGGGAATTTATGCCTCCAACAAGTGTGGTAGGGTCTGAGTATTTCCAATGTTTCAACAAATATACGAAGCAATACGACTGGTACTTAGCAACAATATCACCGACCGTCTTGCATGTTTATTCTGTCAAATTCCACAATGTATCCCCCACTGCAGTTTTTACTGGAGGAGATAATTCTTGTGCAAAGTTATTATTGGCTAAGTATGAGAAAATCTTCGGTAAGGCGAAGGAAATCAAAGCTTATCATCGCGGCAACGAGCAACATGATTTGTTGATCCTTGGTGTTGATGAATGCAAAATTATTGCCATGGAATATGTTCCTCATGAAAATATTTTCAATGAGAGTATCATTTGCAATATTGAAGAGACTGCATTTGGTGTTGGTGCAGATATTCGGCCGATTAGCAGTGGCAAGAATGTGTATCTCGGGTCGGGTTCTGACCCTATCATCAAGGTTAATGAAAAAAGTCAGATGATGTGTGTTTCTGTCTATGGCGAAGAGCTGTTGTTTGCATCTTTTGATTCCAACGTTGCTTTATCTTGGCAGGCGGATAATATTGTTCATCATCAGATGTTGTTCAATTTGAAAAATGATTTAAAGCTTCAAGGACCTATTTTGGATATATGCTTTCTTGAAGGGTATTCCCAACCCACCATTGCAATCCTTCAAGAAGAGAATTTCTTGCCTATCGGTCATGCAAAAGCAGTGAGAAATACTTGTTCGTTGACAGCAGTTGCGGTTGATCTCAATTTAAAAGCAATATCTATCCTCTGGAAACGATCTGGTTTACCACATGATTGTTTAAGTTTAATAGGGCTTCCTGTCCGTGGATTATCCCATTGTGTTGGAATAATCTCTCAAAATGCATTTCTGGTTATTGGTGAACGATCCGCGTATGCTTTAGCTTTGAATGGGTTTGCCACTGTTTCAGTTGATACAAACACTATTGAGCTGAGTCCTTGGCATTCAGCAAAAGTGGGCGTAGAATTAGATGCCTCGTTCTGGACTATTCTAGCGGTAGATGATGAAAATAACAATATTTCCCTGGTGGGGTTCCTTAGAAATGCTTCTGCCCTTTATCTTCAATTATATATTCCGGAAAATACACAGCTGTCAAATTTATTGATGGAAGCTACCCTGCTGAACACATCTGTACGTCCAAGTTGTTGCGCTTCTACTTCTCTGGCATTATCTACAAGTATTTGTGAGAATCTTTTATTTGTGGGTAGTAGAAATGGACAATCTATGATGTATCGTTCATCCGAGAGGCTACAATTTATCGAGGCTAGTAGTAATGGGAACATTGACCCTGGTATTTTTGTAGATCACTGTTTTATTGATATAAAAAATTTGAGAAAGAGAAAGTTGAATTGGGGAATAGATAATGAGTGTGATGATTTGGATTGGGAAGGAATTGTTGAAAAGAAATTGCGTGAAGAAGAAGCAGAGCTCTACGGATCGGCTTACGTAAAATCTCTGTTCAAAACAAATATATCTTGGAAAAAGCGTTTTGAGTTGCATGAAGTTGATAAAATAGAAGTTATGGGTCCCATACTAAGTGGATTAACAACCAAACCTGATGAATTGTTTTCGCAAGTTTCTGACGTAACCTGGGATCGTTCCGTTTTATCCAGCAACCTCCATGGAAATATCAAGCCAATGCAATCGGTTTCTTCCTATATCGTTGAAAAAGAGTCGAAAGAGGCTTTAGTAATAACAAGTGGTTTGGATCAGTATTCGTCGATAAATCGCGTGTTTTCCGGGATCGGTTTAGGAAAAGTTGGAGGGAGGAACTTCCCAGGGGCGACAAGGATGTTTACTGTTACTGTGGGTACTTTCTGTTTACTACTGGTTTCCTATGAGAGCAAGACAAAAGTTTTACAGTGTAAAGAAAATTTACTTAATTCTCAATCACTTTCTGCACATCATCTTCCTGATCTGCGATTTAACGAGCTGACAGCTGAAGATTCTGGTTTTATTGTGACTTCATCAACTCTCGGTGCGGCGGTTATCCAAAAAAATTTCCAATCATCTAGCTTAAATGAAGATGAAGATACCTTTTCAATTGTTGTACAAGTTGTTCCAATTGGTGTTAGATTGATAAAAATCAATAGCGGTTTCGGTAGTGATAATGAAGCAATACAAGATATGCTCCTTTCTGATAGTATAGATATTGGCGGATTGGGAGGTAAGATTGGTGAAACGATTTGTACTGCAGATTTCTTGTCCACCGGCTATGTTGTAATTTTGACAAATTTGCAAAATATGTATGTGATCAGATATGTTGAAGATGAGTTAACCTTAGAAATTGTTTTCTATCAAGAATCTCGACGATCAATTTCGAATAATAAAAAAGCCAGATTAAAGTTAACGAATGTGGTGGACAATAATCCTTTTTCATTCATTAAGAATGATATTGTTTCCGCCTCTTTCTTTAATGGACACATAGCTTTTGCAACAGAATCGTATCTCAAAAATGCCGAACAAGTCAAAAGTGATAACACCCTTTCTGAATTAGAGAAAGAGGAGGTTTTATTGTATGGGTCAGTGTTGAATGACACATCCCTCGAGGAAAAGGAAAAAGCTGTTAACTGTAAGAAGGAATGTATGGATGAAATTTCAAGTGAAGGGATGTGTTCTGGTAAGTCGGCAAGGTTCATTTTGGTCATTTCAGATGCAAGTTCCAAGCTTTATTTTGTGGATGCAGAAAGTGGTTTGTGTCTGTGGGAAACAGATCGTGTAGATCCCCAATCCATTACGTTGTCTTTAACAACGGGTTCGACCAAAGTAGATGAGAGGAAAGAAGAGTTGATGCATCGCTTCATTGTCGAAACTCGTTTTGAGCGATTGGCTTTTGATGTTGGAACTACAACTCTCCGATACAAATTAGTTTTACTGATTTTGTTCCATACCGGTGAACTAG
>JACCEA010577022.1_pt1 | contig 28857 bp, 18 predicted proteins | sample 7449851 | NCBI WGS metagenome assembly JACCEA01 (sample SAMN15323453, study PRJNA562643) | freshwater metagenome | isolation source: river surface water | place: USA:Blue River Watershed | collected 2017-08-18
AGCTGCAAAAAATGCGACAGCCATAGCGTTTTTGATGTGCTTTTTCATAAGCGTGTTTGTTTTGAAATGTTTAGGCGGATTAGTTCCGTTTGATGATTCAAATGTAGACGTTTCAAATAGCCGGCAAATTAAATCCGTGTAAAATTTCATTTTTTCAAGAAAGTTCTTCTTAAAAAAATTATAATTCACAAAATAATACAATAAACAGTTTAGGATTGTTGGAAAATTGTCGGAAAAGTACAGCATAAATCATTGTATTACGGAATTGTTATGGAATGTGTTATTGTTTTAACGATTTGGTAAAGCATCGTTAATTGACTCGTAATAAGGCTGCTAGTATTTCAGGCTAGTTTTGCATCGTAAAATTCACCAGTATTAAAATTCGCATGAAATCCATTTACGTATTTATTCTATTACTCGTATCTACAGTTGCCGCATTTGCACAAGAAGGAGGAACTATTCGGGGTACAATCAAAGATTCAAAATCAAAAGAAGACATTATCGGTGCGACTATTCTCGTTCAAGGGATTAATAAAGGAGCCGCAACAGATATCAATGGTTTTTTCTCTTTTGGCAAATTGCCAGCAGGTTCTTATTCTTTAAAAGTTTCATTCGTTGGTTATGAATCGAAAATCTATGAAGGAGTAAAAGTCGAATCAAACCAAGTGACGGAATTGAACTTGTCGTTAGCGGAGGAATCAGCAACATTAGCTGAAGTAAAAGTGGTGGCCCAGAAATTGACCAACACAGAAGTTTCGGTTATTTCGGAAATTAAAGCCGCACAATTAGTTGTTAGTGGAATTTCTGCTGCGCAAATCACTAAAACATTGGATCGTACAGCTGCTGAAGTTGTCAAGCGAGTTCCGGGCGTTACGATTTTTGGGGAGCGATTCATCAACATTCGTGGTTTGAATGAGCGTTATAATACGGTTCAATTAAATAATGCGTTTGCTCCTTCGATGGAAACGGATGTTCGTTCGTTCTCGTTTGATATTATACCTGCAGGACAAATCGACCGAATTTTGGTATTTAAATCACCTTCGGCGGAAATTCCGGGTGAATTTGCCGGTGGGGTTGTGAAAATATTCACGAAGTCTATTCCAGAAAACAATTTTATTACCTTGGATATTTCAAGTGCCTATCGCGAGGGAACAACAGGTTCGGCATTTTTTGGTACCAAAAATGCGAATTTAGCTTGGACGGGGTTTGATCAAGGTTATTTTGATTTACCCAAGTCTTTCCCGTTAAATCGTACGGCTTTAATAAATGCAGGTTCAGCAGGCTTAGATGCGATTGGCGCTTCTTTAAAGAACAATTGGGTTCCTGTAGAATCTACGGCAATGCCTGATTTACGTGCTTCTTTGTCTGGAGGCGTTAAATTCGACCTAGGTTCTGTGAAAATAGGTAATGTTACCGCTGTCAATTATTCCAATACACGTTCGATTTTTAATATGGAGCGTAACGATTGGGGATATAGTAATATTCAGTCAACTGGTGAAGCAGATGAAATCTTTAATTACCTTGATAAGCAATATACAAATGCGCTTCGGTTTGGTGTTTCCCACAACTGGTCGGCACGTTTTGCTAGTGGTTCTGTCATCGAATTCAAAAACTTATTTAATCAATTAGCGAATACGCAATACATTCAGCGTACAGGATTTGATAATGGTTCGAACTGGGACATTCGTTCATTCGATCAGGTATTCAGAGGTATTTACACGGGTCAATTGACAGGCCGTCACGAATTTCAAGCAGGTTCGTTGAAAACAGACTGGATGGTTGGATATAATTCAGCATACCGTAATCAACCGGACTATAAGCGTTTCCGTTACAATGTAGATGGATCATCTTCTTTCTTGTTTATTCCAAACGGCGCTGCTCAAACCTTTTTGTTGGGTAGAACCTACATCAACATGGATGAAAGTTCAGTAACAGCTGCTTTCAATTTAGACAAGAAGTATGCATTAGCAGATGGGAAAGAATTGGATTTCAAAGCGGGTGCTTTTTATGAAGATAAATCGCGTGATTTTGGTGCAAGAAATATTGGATATGTAAAATCAACTCCATCCTTTCAGACGTCATTGCCGATCGACCAATTGTTTTCCCCTCAGAACTTTAATTCCAAGACGGGAATTAAAATTGACGAGCAAACGAATCCGAATGACTCTTATAATGCGGCCAATAATTTGTTAGCGGCATACGTTTCGGCCAATTATGCTTTGGGTAAGAAATTTAATGCCATTGTAGGTGTTCGTGCTGAGCAAAATAGTCAAAAATTAAATTCAGCAGATTTGGTTGGCAAGCCAATCAATTATAACAATACGCGTTTGGATATCTTGCCTTCCTTGAACTTGACTTACAATTTCTCAGAGAAGTCCTTGTTGCGTTTAGCATATGGAAAGACATTGAATCGTCCTGAATTCCGCGAGTTAGCTCCTTTCTCTTTCTATGATTTTGTCAATAACCGTACGGTATCGGGTAATCCTACTTTACAGAATGCGGATATTCAAAACTTTGATTTCCGTTATGAATTTTATCCGACTCCAACTGAATTGATTTCAGTAGCAGCCTTCTACAAAGATTTTACGAATCCGATTGAGGTAGTATTTGCATCAGGCGCGAATCCAATCTTGAATTTCTCGAATGCGAAATCGGCCTATTCAACGGGTATCGAAGCGGAATTGCGTAAAAATCTTAGCCCTGAAAAACCTAATTCCATTCTAGGCAAAACGAGCTTAGTATTTAATGGTACCTACATTTTTAGTCGGGTGAAATTAGATGATGCGGTGGCAAATGACCAGTCGGACAATCGTCCTTTGCAGGGACAGTCTCCTTACATTGTTAATGCGGGCCTGAATTACAATGATACGCAAAAGGGATTGCAGGTTAACTTCAACTACAATGTAATCGGTAAACGAATTTTTGCGGTAGGGAACAACTTTGGTTCACCGTATCCAGACTGGTTTGAGATGCCACGAAATGTGATTGACTTTAGTTTCTCAAAGCAATTGACGAAAGCCATCATGTTGAAAGGTGGCGTGACGGATATCTTGAATCAAGGCAACACCATTCTACAAGATGGAAATCAAGATCAGGTTTTCGATCGTAATCAGGATCAAATTATTCAGAATTATGCGCCGGGTCGCGTAGCTTCTTTAGGACTTATTATTTCTCCATTCAATTAATTAATCTAACAATTTAATCAAACAAAAGTGATGAAACGCTTACAAACAAACATGTTTAAAGTATTCGCAATGTTGGCTATCGCAGTTACAACATTAGCGGGTTGCTCGTCGGAAGAGGAAGTATTCCCTGTCCCTACGATTTCAGCGTCAGGTACGCTTGCGGGTATTCCTGGTGCTACAGTTACCGTAAAGGCATCTATCAATGCGCCTGCTGGAATTAAGTCGATTACTGTATTAAAAAATGGTGCGGCTTTTGATTCGAAAATGATGACGGGTGAAAAAACGGCTGAATATTCTAAAGATTATGTTATTGAGGGTACTGCAGGTTCTACGGTTACTTTTACAGTTCAAGTAACGGATAACAAAAATCAGGTTTCTTCTTTGGTTTCGATTCCTGTTACAGTTTCAGTTGTACCTCCAAAAACGATTGTTGATGTAGAAGGTGTGATTGAAGGAAACGTAACTTGGACAGCAGATAAAATTTATCGTTTGAAAGGTTATGTACGTGTAGGTGAAGAGGCTACATTTGGTACAGTGACTAAAGTGGGTCAATTGACTATTCAGGCGGGAACGGTTATCATTGGTGATAAGGCAACAAAAGGAACTTTGGTTGTACAACGTGGTTCTAAATTGATCGCTATCGGTACAGCTGCGGCTCCGATTGTATTTACATCTGCAGAAGGTGTGGGTAGCCGTGCTCCTGGTGATTGGGGTGGTGTTGTTATTTGTGGTAAGGCTCCTAACAACTTAACAGGTACAGTTGAATTAGAAGGTGGTTACAAAGGTTTCCACGGTGGAACAGATGCGGCGGATAATTCTGGTACGTTGAAATACGTTCGTATTGAATATGCAGGTATTCCTTTGAATCCAAACCAAGAGATTAACTCATTAACAATGGGTTCAGTAGGTTCAGGTACAACGATTGAGTATGTTCAAGCTTCATTTGGATTAGATGATTCTTTTGAGTGGTTTGGTGGTACAGTTAATGCGAAGTATTTGATCGCATACAAAGGTACGGATGATGATTTTGATGTAGATAACGGTTATTCAGGAAACGTTCAGTTTGGCTTAGGCTACCGTGATGGTAACTTGGCAGATGCGTCAGGGTCAAATGGTTTTGAGGTAGACAATAACTCAAATGGAGATGCTGCTACGCCATTTACTTCGGCAACATTCGCGAATATCTCGATCATTGGAGCGAAAGGTACTGCTTCATCTTACTTGGATTTCAACTTCCAAAATGGTGCACAGTTACGTCGTAACAACAAATTGAAGATTTACAATACATTTATCACGGGTTACCCAACGGGTTTATACATTGATAGCCAAAAAGGTTCCGCGAAAACAAACGCGGCCAATGGTGATTTGATTGTGAAAAACGTAGTAATTGCAGGTACATCAGGCTGGGGAACTTCAGGTTTCACAGCGTTAAATGCGAACGTTTATGGCTTTGGTGTAGCTGTAGCTGACGAAGAGCAAATTGCGAAAACGGGTGCTGCTGGAACTGTCGCTACTAAGCCAATCGAAATTGGAACAGGTGTTTCGGCATCTGCTTGGTTCAAGGCAATTGCGGGTAACAAAGTTTTGACCTCTACAGCCAATACGGGAATTTCTTCTGCATTGTGGTCAGCTCGTCCTACATTGACTTTGACTGCTGGTACATCTGAGTCATTGATCGGAACAGCATTGCCTGCATTGCCAGGAATGACTGCTTCAGACTACATTGGAGCATTTAAAGATTCAGATTGGACTGCTGGTTGGGCTGAATTCTCTCCTAACTCAGTACTTTATATTAAGTAATTTGATTTCAGGGCTGCACGTAACGTGCAGCCCTTTTTTATACCAATATGAAAAATATTATTTTAAGCTTCATTTTTTGTGTTATTGCCTTAGTTTCATGCCATTCTAAAGATGAGGCATCCTATTATTTTTCCGATTCAGAACGGGATACTTTACTCACCAATATCATCAGCATTATTAGTGAAAAAGCGCTTTATGCGACGGATTCAACTAAATACCAAGCAAAATTTCGGGCAGAATACGTTGGCAGACTGCCACTTTATCAATTCATTCATCTTGAAAAAGATACTTCAGGAGTCTATCGTTATTTGATCAGTAGACCCGTGGCAGGTCGTAAAGACCTTCTTCGGGGTGTGATTGGTTCATTTACCCTAAAAGCCAATTCATTTGAGATTGATCAGTTTGAAGAAGTTGTTAATACGCCTCACTATGATAAAGAAACTGTCCAAGAACGTGGAGGTTTTTTATTCCGTGAATTCGTAAAAAAGGGACATTTGACAGAATATCTTGCGATGAAACATTATGTGGAATGGCCGGATTCCACCTTACGATATGACAAACAAAAGAGAGCTTGGGTTTCTACCATAGGCCTCTAAAACGATTTTATATTGGTGTAATTAAGAAAATGTCGGCAGGATTCTTGCCGGCATTTCTTGTTTATATAACCTTATATGATTCGCAACTAAAAAAACCTATTGTTAATTTTCGCATAATGTTTCCTTAGTCTTCCTTCGCTATATTTGTTCTTCAACCATCGAATTCGTCATGTTCAAGTATTTGTATTTAGTAGTATTTTGTTTTGTTTGTTTGCCCGCTGTGCAGGCACAAAAAGTTACTGATCACCGGGTCATTGTGATTATGACGGATGGCTTTCGCTGGCAAGAAGTTTTTGGTGGAGTAGATTCATCCATCGTAAAAGTCAAGCGTTTTCATCATGGCGATAGTGCCAACATCATTAAGAACTATTGGGCTCCAGAGCTTAATGTACGTAGGGAAAAATTATTGCCTTTTTTCTGGAAAACGATTGCTAAAAAGGGTCAATTACACGGGAATCGTTCATTGGGTTCTTTGGTCAATGTGGCAAATCCTTATTGGTTTTCCTATCCAGGATATAGTGAGTTGTTGACAGGTCAAGTTGACACGGCTGTTAATTCGAATGAATACCTACCGAATCCTAATACGAATTTCTTTGAGTATTTGAACGGCCTTTCTGCCTATAAAGGGTCTGTGGCTGCTTTCGGTGCCTGGGATGCATTTGATCGTATTTTGAATGAGAAGCGTGCAGGTTTCCCTGTGATAAATGGATATGATGATTATCACGCTTATGCCCAAACGCAATCAAGTGAATTATTATCACGTATGACAAAAGAATCATTTCGTGCATTTGGTGAAGTGGAGGTGTTAGACAACTATATGCATTTTCAAGCGATGGATTATTTGAAAAATAAGAAGCCAAAAGCGATGTTCATTTCATATGGTGAGACAGATGAATTTGCGCATGAAGGGCATTATGGTCACTATCTGAATGCTGCGCATCAATTCGATGCTTGGCTATCTGAAATTTGGAATTTCGTAGAGTCTGATCCTTTGTATAAAGGTAAAACTACGCTTTTAATTACGACTGATCATGGGCGTGGTGATAAGATTAAAGCACAATGGACATCGCATGGTGACAAGGTAAAAGATTGCCATGAGATTTGGTATGCGATGATCGGGGCGAAGGTTCCTGCTTTAGGTGAAGTTCATGGTCAAGAGCAAGTTTATCAGCGCGAATTGATTCATCAAGTTTCAGCACTTATGGGATTGAATTTTCAATCGGCAAAGAAATAAGTTAGGGGGTAGACGCTGGCAGGGTCATGACCCTGCCAGCGTCAGTCTAACGGCCATTCAATGTCTTTATTGCTTCAGTTTATTGATAAAATAGGCACTTGAAATCAAGCAAAGTGCCATTCCTGCGATTCCTAGTAGCTTTACCCAAGTAAAAAACAATTCAGGTATATCGAGATTAGGGAAAATAAATCCAATGGAAAGGAGTAAAACGTTGTATCCTAAATAACCCACGGAGTCTACGATATACATTAAAAAACCGATGTTGGCCTTATGTCGCGTAATCGCAATCATGCGTTCAAAAACGGATGTCGTAATGGTTAAGTATGGAAGGTAAATCCCAAATCCAGTTAATACGATCAGCCAAAAGGGTCCCATGGAATCGATCCCCCAAAATCCTGCTATGATTAAAAGCAGAAATCCTGTTGCAATCGCCAATATACTCGTAAAAAATGCCTTGTAATTGCTTCGTATCAGCACCAAACTGCCATTGATGGCAAGAATTCCCACCGTTACCCAAATTTCCGTTTGAGAATACGTTTCAGGTAAGCTTTTGAAGCCCAGATATTTCCAAATTTCGGGGGCAAAATCAGATCGCATACCACGTAATAATGATGCGAATAAATACAGGATGCTGATTGTAAGGATTCCTGGCCATAGTTGTTTCACCAAATGGATCCGATCGGCTTGATTCATTGGTGTCCTCTCTGCTCGATCCGCCACTTCTTGTTCACTTGGTTTCGGAATGCGCGTCAACATCCATACAAAAAACAATAAAGGCAAGGCATATAATAATCCAGCAAAAAAGGGCATCCATGTCTCAGAAACTCCCCAGTTTAAGATATTTATTCCCACAGACTTAGACACTCCATCTGCCAGAATGAAACTGGATCCGAGGGCTGCAATATAAAGTTCCGTATTCTTCTTGCCCTCCAAGAAGCCTTGAATATAGCCGAAAATCATTCCTAATGGAAGTCCATTCATGACTAGGAAAACCAAATTCCAGGGCTTTGGTACAATTCCAAAACCGAGTAAGGCCAATTCGGCAATCAAAATACTAATGAGAATGGCACGTGCTCGTTTTTCCCAAGTGATGGAGGATACAAAAAAGATGCCACACCATTTGGAGAGCATATATCCCGCAATTTGTGAAGAAATTAAGATAGATTTCCAATGGATTCCCAACCAATACTGATCCACATATTGCCCCGCTGTAAAAGGCTTACGAAATCCATAGACACAAAAATAGCAACCGAAAGCGGCCACCATCGACCAAAGCGGGTGCTTTGTCCAATGTGCTAAGGAAAACGATTTATTTTCGCTTGAAATATAGGCGATCATTTGGCGCTTATTTTCAACATTTCCCCGTATGAACTGATGGGGTCAACTTCCAGATTAGGAATTTTAGCTAAGTCATCTATTCGTCGGAGCTGGACTGCTTCGCGATAGAACGGATTGGATTCAAATGCTTGGCATTCTATTGCCGACATGGGGCCACCCTGCAAGGCTAAACTGATTAGGGAAGGCTCGCTTAATTGGCCAAAATATTCGGGTTCTTTTGCACACAAATAACGTTTAGCGTCTACATGCAGTCGCACGGGTTCAGCAACCGCATCAATAAAATATTTTTCCAAGAATCGAAAGCCTAATTCTTCATGTAAATCATCAATGCCCTGCTCGGGTGCATCATCAGGTAAAGCATGAAGCATGTGCCCTACATCATGTAATAAACAAGCAACTATGAGGTGTGCATCATAGCCTTCGGATTTGGCTAAAAAGGCGGCTTGAAGCGCATGCTCACCCTGGGTAACCGATTCTCCTCCGTATTCAGAATCTCCGGCTTTTAGAAAGAGATTTTCTATTTTTTCTATCAATGTGTTCATGGCGAATTTTTACTTAAATTAGCGCCTTCAATGTTGGTATAAAATGGCCTATTGCTTATTTAAAGCACATTTTACGCCGCGATAATGATTTCGTAATATGCCAAATGATGTATCAATCCGGGATGCGAATGCGACGGATTCCGAGGCGCTAATTCTGCTGTTAAATGAGTTGGAAAATAACCAAGCGGATCCCTCGATTTTTAATCAAATTCTAGCTAGTTACCTAGCCGATCCGATGACCCTGTTGCGGGTATTAGAAAGTTCGACGGATGGAATCATCGGGTTTGTTTCTTGCAGGGGGCAATACCTATTGCATCATCAGGGCTTAGTTTGTGAAATTCAAGAAATGATCGTCACGGAAGTCCAACAAGGAAAGGGTTACGGAAAGAAGTTGATTCAAGATGTCGTCCAACAAGTACAAAAATGGGGAGCTGTCTCGCTTGAGGTAACATCGAATAAGCGAAGAAAAGAAGCCCACGCCTTTTATCAGGCCGTGGGCTTTCGAAACTCACATGAAAAGTTTACAATCTATTTTTGACCTAAATGCAAAGCGTCCCGCATTTTGGTAAATAAATCGTAGTTGTGATAAATCCCTGAGAAGTTTTCTGCTCCAGGACCAAAAGCGAAAACGGGAATCATTTGCCCCGTATGGCCTTTGGTTGTAAAGGCAGCTTTAACTTCGCCAGTCTTCATATCGCCACCCATCAGTGCCATTCCTCCCGTTTCATGGTCGGCCGTGACAATCACCAACGTCTCCTTATTTTTACGGGCAAACTCCAATACATATCCGATGCTTTTGTCGAAGTCGATCATTTCAGCAACGGCGTAGGGCGCATCGTTCGCATGTCCGCCCCAATCGATTTGAGATCCTTCAATCAAAGCGAAAAATCCTTTGTTGTTTTGCGATAAAAGTTCGATGGCTTTTTTGGTGGATTTTAACAAAGCATCTCCGCGACCCTCCGACATTTTTATCGGATTTTCTGCTGCATATAGGTTAATTAATTTGCCTCGGTGAATGGATTCCATCGAAGCAATATCTCCCAAAACTGCGTAATTCTTTTTACGCAAGGTGTCCAATAAATTTTGCTTGTCTTGGCGCGCCTCAAAGTATTTGCGACCCCCTCCGATTACCACATCAACATCCGTTTTCAAGAAATCCTTCGCTATTTCTTCGTGCATCGCACGCTTGAATTGGTGAGCGATAAACGAAGCAGGCGTCGCATCTGTAATATCACACGTGCTGACTAGCCCCGTGGATAAACCTTTTTGTTCAGCAAGCTCCAAAAGACTAACACTCGGTTGCTTTAAGGAATCCAAACCAATGGCCCCATTATACGTTTGCTTTCCTATCGCAAAAGCAGTCGCTCCTGCGGCGGAATCTGTCACATAATTGTCTGATGCTTGGTTGCGATGAAATCCAATCACCTTGAATTGCTCTAGATTCAAATGGCCTTTATTCGCAGTTAAGCCGGCATAAATTTGACTCACTCCCATGCCATCACCTACTAAAAACAAGATGTTTTTGGGTTTGTTCTGGGCAAATAAACTGATGCTGCACAAGCAAAAAAGAATAATTTTTTTCATCTTAGAGATATAAATTTTTGATGTAGTTCTGTGTAAAACCCGGGCTCGTCGTCATGCCTTTTCCTCCAATCCCGTTAATAATGTGAATCACATCGTCAATGGTTTTGGTAAATACTTCTGACTCCGTGCCTTGTAAGTAATAACCCGCCCAAGTTTGGTCAACGTCCCATTTTTCTAAATTGGTGATACGTTTAGCTTCGGCTAACATCAACTCATTGATTTCACGGGAAATTTCAAATCCAAAATTAGCACTTTTATGCACAGGTGCATATTCATGTGAATCCCCTAAAATAATGGAGCCATCATCCGCTTGCTTAAAAAGCATGTGAATACCGTATTTTTTGAAAGGTGCATGTTCGGGTTTCGTGCTGAGTTTTTGATAGGATGGGCATGAATGAAAACTCTCGTACCGACGAATCGTAAGCCCAGTTAAGATATTGGATTTTAGAATTTTCTTCTGTGGAGCCAATCGCATCATTTGCAATTTGCACACTTTTAATTCATCGCTCGGATAATGTTCAGGAAAAAGGAATTGAGTATCCCGACCATTCGCTAAAATGACATCATCCGCCCAATAAGTTTTTTTATTGGCGGTTGTCAACATAGCGATACCCCGTTTTTTTTCTACACCAATGACAGGACATAAATTTTGGTAATGAAGCCCCATGCTTTTAATTAAATATTCGCGAACGCGATGAACCATGACCAAAGGGTTTAGTGATGCCTCATCTGGTAAGAATAAGCCCCCTTTGACGTAGTCTTTTTTAAAGTGTGGGTTGATTTCGCTCGTTTCCGTGGCCGTGTATAAGCGATTTTTATAATCACGTTCGTTTAAGAGCTCACTCATTTCCTCGAGTAATGCTAGTTCCTCATCATCCGAAGCTACATACCAAGATCCGTTTGGTACCAAAGAAATATCGAGTTCTTCTTGAAGTTCCTTGTAAATTTTGAGGGACCTTCTTCCATGTTCAAACCAAGTATCCAGCCGCTGTCCTGAAGGAACCGCTTGTCCAAAGTTTCGAAAGCTTGCCTCATAGGGTTGGGCATCTTTCTCTAATAATAGAACACTTTTATTTTTGAGTAGGGCGTGGTAGGCGCAAAATGTGCCTATTACACCTCCGCCGACAATAATCAAATCGTATTTTTTGTTTTTAATCATGTTGAATGAAATCAATTAAATCTGAAATATCATTGAGTAATCCATCGTTCGCATGCTTAGCTAATTGTTCCCGTGTATGCGTTCCATTGCATACACCTAGCGCATAAGCGACTCCTGCATTGATGCCAAATTGTAAGTCGACAGGCGTATCACCGATGTTGATAACGTGTTGTTTATCGGTGATCCCTAATTGGCGCATCGCGTATTCAATCATGTCGGGAGCAGGTCTGCCTTTACCTCCAACTTCGTCTGGCGTAACAGAAAGGTGGATGCCTGATTTATTGTTAATGTTTTTATAGTCTCGATTCAAGGATTGTCCCCAGCCCAATTTGGATAAAATGATATCAGCAACTTCGCGGTAGAAGCCGGTAGTCAAAGCGATGTATATTCCTTGCTTGTGTAAAAATTCAAACGTTTCTAAACAACCTTCTGTGGGTAAAACCGGCTCGGTCCGGTAGTGATTTTCCAGAATGCTTTTGAAGTCTTGAAAGGATTTTTGTGCCAATCCCTCAGTTAGCGGATTGTTCTCGCCTAGCTGTTCGGTCCATAAAGTGCGGAATACCCAAAGTTTGGCATAGCCTTGCAAGGCAAGTATACGTTCATCGGATGAATTTAGGCCATTTTTTAGGGCAGCTTGTTTGAAGCATTTTTCAACTTCATGTTGATCCAGGACGGTTGTTCCCGCCATATCAAAGACTACTAATTTAATTGCTTTCATGGTAATATTTTTTCGAATATCCACATTGGAGATTAAACCATCGTTAGCGCATTGTGATGAAATTGTTAAGCATTTATTTGTTGTATTTTTTGAAGATTAATTGCGCTCTTTTTGGCAATCGTTCAGATCCTTAACAATTCGAAAACATAGGCGCACTTTTCTTAACAATAATTTTGCAAGCACTCTATTTTGGGCTAAAAGGCTTCAACTAGTTTTGTGAAAATTTTTAACAAACAATTCAAAAATGAAAAACTATCTACCCAATTTACTTGTGAAAAAGGGATCGAAACTTGCGTTTTGGTTCGTTTTTGCAATGATTACCTGTTCGGGCTTGGTTACATTAGCCCAAAGTCGTACCGTAAGTGGTACGGTTGTTTCAGCCAATGATAACGCAACAGTTCCTGGCGTTTCCATTCGCTTAAAAGGAAGTTCGAAAGGTACTACTTCAAGTGCTGATGGTAAATTTTCGATCCAAGTAGGCGATAATGCAATTTTGCAATTTTCAATGATTGGATTTGCTGCTAAAGAAGTTTCAGTTGGAACACAGTCAACAATTAATGTCGCTTTAATAACAGATGAAAAGCAATTACAAGAAGTCGTTGTAACGGCCTTGGGTATCAAGAAAGACGTTCGGAAGATTGGTGTAGCTATTCAAACGGTTGATGGATCGAGTCTTGTGAAATCGCGTGAGCCCAATGCTATTAATGCGTTAGCTGGTAAAGTTGCGGGTTTGACAATTGGTGCTCAGCCGGAATTATTACGTAAGCCGAATATTTCCTTGCGTGGTAACTCAACAGTTTTATATGTGGTTGATGGTGTTCCAATCAACTCAGATACTTGGAATATTTCACCTGATGATATTGAAACTTATTCGGTATTGAAAGGAGCTTCAGCATCTGCATTATATGGTTTCCGTGGAAAAAATGGTGCGATTTTAATTACAACGAAGCGTGGGTCGAAAGATAAGCGTGGTTTCTCTGTAGAAGTAAACTCTTCTACGATGATGGAAAAGGGTTTTTATGCAATTCCTGAAGTTCAAGACGAGTATGGTCCTGGCGATCATGGCGCTTATGCTTTCGGTGACGGTAAAGGTGGTGGATTGAATGATGGTGATTATGATGGTGGATGGGGACCTCGTTTTAATGGTCAATTGATTCCTCAGTATGATTCTCCAGTAGATCCAATTACAGGCGTTCGTCAAGGAACACCTTGGATTGCACGTGGAAAAGACAACTTAAAGCGTTTCTTAGAAACAGGTGTTTTATCTACAAACAACATTTCCGTTTCTGCAACGGGTGAGAAATACAATTTACGTTTCTCTACCTCGCATATCTATCAAAAAGGAATTGTGCCAAACACAAAATTGAACATCTCTAACTTTAACGTAACAGCAGATTATAAATTCTCAAATAAGTTGAAGTTTGAGTCTAATTTACAATACAATCGCCAGTATACTCCGAATATTCCTGATGTAAATTATGGTCCTAACTCGATTATTTATAACATCGTTTATTGGGCAGGCGCAGATTGGAACGTAGCCGATATGCGCAATTACTGGCAAGCTGGTAAAGAAGGTACCCAACAAATTTATGCGGAATACCAGCGTTACAATAACCCATATTTCATGTCATATGAATGGTTACGTGGCCATTACAAAAACGATGTGGTTGGTCAAGCATCCCTTCGTTACCAAGTTGCAGACGGCTTAGAAGTTTTAGGTCGTACACAAGTAACAACTTGGGACATGGTTCGTACAGAGAAATTCCCTTATTCAGCGGGTACTTATGGTCGCGATGAACGTCGTGGTGATTACCGTGAAGATCGTCGTTCGTTGTTCGAAAATAATACAGAATTATTGTTGACTTATGACAAAGACCTATTCTCAGGTTTAAATACAAAAGTTACAGCGGGTGCTTCGATGCGTACGTTCCAATACCGTTCAATTTATGGAACAACGGATTACCTAAATGTTCCAGGTTTATACAATTTCGCTAACTCAGCGAACCCTGTAAAAATCGCGAACTTTGGTTCTGAAATGCGCGTATTGTCGGCTTATTACTCTGCTGACTTTTCATATAAGAATTTCTTGACGGTTTCGGCAACAGGTCGTATGGATAAGTTGTCAACATTGCCTTCAGGTAATAACACATTCTTCTATCCATCCGTTGCAGCTTCGACGGTATTAACGGATTACGTGAAATTGCCTGAGGTAATTTCATTCTTGAAATTCCGTGCCTCATATGCAAACGTTAAGGATGGTTTGACACAATCAACGATTGGTAATATGGCTGGAGTTTATTCAGGAGAGAATTATAACTCACCTTATGATGGACCTTCTTACACGAACTCGGCAGTTTATTCGACGTCTTTCGCTTACAATAACCAGACGGCAGCGTATTTTACGAATACCTTGAACAATCCTAATTTGAATCCATCCGAGACTTCTCAGAAGGAAATTGGAATGGACTTGCGTATTTTACAAAATAGAATTGGTTTAGATGTAACCTATTGGAATTCACAAGATGGTCCATCGATTTTCTCTTTGCCAATCTCTTCGACCTCTGGTTACACAGCGGCTTTAGTTAATGGTATTAAAACAGAGAAGAATGGATTTGATATTTCTTTAACTGGAACGCCAGTAAAGACAGCGGATTTTTCATGGGATGTGATTGCTAACTACGGTTCTTACATTGAAAAATTAACAGAGATTTATCCAGGTGTGAATAGCTTGAATACCTTCTTAAAGGTTGGTGATCGTGTGGATAAATTTTACGGTCGTGCATTTGTTCGTACACCACAAGGCCAAATTATTAACGATGCATCAGGCCGACCAATCTACGCGCCAGTTAATCAATACTTGGGTAATTTAAATCCTGATTTTGTATATGGTATCAACAATAAGTTGACATACAAAGGAGTAAGCTTAAGCTTCCAATTTGATGGTCGTGTGGGTGGTGTGATTTCCAACTACACACAAAGACAAGCTTACCGCGGTGGTCGTCACATCGGAACAACAGAAGGTATTTTTGCTGCAGCGCGTCCACAAGATGCCTTGGGTGTTAAGGCATTCGTAGGAGAAGGTGTTCAAGTAAGTAATGGTGTTGCATTGGCATATGACTCGGATGGAAAAGTTACGAATTACGCAGCTTTACAATACGCGCCAAATGCAACAAAGCAATTTGTACAGGATTATGTTTCGCGTTACTATAATTCAGATGAAGGTAACTTGATGAGCCGTACGTTCAGCATGTTGCGTGATGTTAATGTGACTTTTAATCTACCAAAAACTTGGTTTGGTAAATATGTTAACCAAGCTACTGTTTCTTTAGTGGGTCGTAATTTATTGTACTTCGCTGAGAAAAAGGATATTGATTTAAATCAATACATCGGTGATGGTAGCTCGAGCCCTCAAACTCCATCAGTACGTCGTTACGGGGTGAACTTAAACCTTACTTTTTAATCCACATCGAGTCATCGTATATAAATTATATAAAATGAAAATTAAAAATTATTTATTCGGAATCATGGGTGTCGTAGCACTCTCTTTAGCAAGCTGCGAGAAACCATTTGATCAGTTGGAATTTGATTCCAACCGTCCAGTTAACGTACCAGCATCGCTTGTATTACAAGGGATTGAAAATAGTTTCTTCAATGATAATGGACGTCCATTCTCAGCAGAGATGCGTTGGAACCAGTTCTATTGTTCAAACTATAACTATTATGCGAATAATGAATATACTTTCGGACAAATGCCTAACCAATATACGACGTTGAAAAACGTAGTAAAAATGGAGGAAGAGGCGAAGCGTGCCGGTTTAGCAGATGTTAATGGCTACTCAGCGTTAGGTAAGTTTTTCCGTGCTTATTTTTTCGATCAAATGTCGAAGCGTGTAGGAGACTTGCCTATGACTGAAGCATTAAAAGGTATTGAAGGAGTTGCCCCAAAGTATGATTCGCAAAAGGCAATTTATGTTCAAATCTTGAAGTGGTTAGATGATTCAAACACAGATTTGACATCATTAATTGCCAAAGGACAAACAGTTTCGGGTGATATCTATTACGGAGGTGATTTGAAAAAATGGCAAAAGGCGGTAAATGCTTATCGTTTACGTGTTTTGATTTCTTTATCTAAGAAAGAGGCGGATACAGATTTAGGCGTAAAAGCAAAGTTTGCTGAGATGGTTACGAATCCGACGAAGTATCCGTTGTTAACTTCAAATGCAGAGAGCTTACAATTTGTTTGGAATGCGTTTAATAAGTATCCATCAAATCCTGACAACTTTGGTTTTGATGCAACACGTCAAAATATGTCTGCGGCTTATGTAGATTTATTAGTTGGCCTAAAAGATCCTCGTGTAATGATTACTTGCGAGCCTGCAGGTTTTGAATTGAAATCAGGAAAGTTGCCATCTGATTATACATCATTCGTAGGTGCTAGTTCTGGTGAGGATTTGGCAGATATGTCATCTAAGGCAGGTATTAGTAATGGAGCGGGTTTTGCCCCAGGAAAATACTCTTTTCAAAATCGTAACCGTTATTACAAGAACTATACAGCAGAGAATACATTCATCGTAGGTTATCCTGAATTGTGCTTCAACATTGCAGAAGGAATTGCACGGGGTTGGGCTACTGGAACGACAGAAGATTGGTACAAAAAAGGTATCCAAGCCTCTCAATCTTTCTATGGCATCAAAGACGGAGCTAACGCAATGGTTTATTCAAAAACAGGTTCAATGGCTGCTGCTGATCAAGTAACTTATAATGTAGATTTTACATTTGCTGACTACTATGCTCAACCAGCTGTTAAATTGGCTACCGATAAAGCAATTGAGCAAATCGTATCTCAAAAGTATTTGTCATTCTTCATGAATTCAGGAATGGAAGCTTATTTCAATTGGAGAAGAACGGGTTATCCTAAGTTTTATACTGGTGTAGGTAATGGTAATTCAGGTCGTATTGCACAGCGATGGATTTATCCAACAACGGAGCGTACGACAAACGCTACGAATTATACGGCCTCAATTGCGAGTCAATATGCTGGCAAGGATGATATCAACGATATCATGTGGTTAATTAAATAAGTTTATAGTTTTCTAAAGTTGATTAGTGATTCTTATCAAGTGGCAGGACATTGTTCTGCCACTTTTTTGGACATAAACAATTAATATTCATGAAAAGAATAATATTTTCTGCCATCGTCGTTTTGGCATTACAGTCTTGTCAAAAAGATGAATTGGGAAATTTTCAAAATGACCCTCAGGTATTTGAATTCAAAGAAGTGGGAAGTATCACTTTGGGTGGGTTAGGAGCTTCAGAAATTTCGGCCTATGATCCAGCTACAAAGAAATTATTCGTCGTTAATAATTCTGATGTTAATCGAATAGATGTGTTGGATTTATCGAATCCTACCTCGCCTAAGTTGGTTTCCAAAATATTAATGGAACCTTATGGCGGTTATGTGAATAGTCTTTCCGTTTCCAATGGAAAATTAGCCGCTGCAATCGAGGCCAAAGTAAAGCAAAATGCGGGTAAGTGTGTCGTGTTTAATACCAATGATTTGACGGAGATTAAGCAAATTACTGTAGGTGCATTGCCGGATATGGTTACGTTTTCGCCTGATGGGAATTTGATTTTAACTGCTAATGAAGGCGAACCTTCTGATGATTATTTAACAGACCCTGAAGGCAGTGTATCTGTCATTAATATCGCTGCGGGTTATTCGGTGAAGACATTAAATTTTGCCGGATTTGAGTCATATGCAGCAATTTTAAAAAAGAAGGGTTTACGTGTTTTTGGGCCTAAGGCAACATTGGTAAAAGATATAGAACCCGAATACATTACGGTTTCAGAGGATTCTAAAACGGCTTGGGTAACCTTACAGGAAAATAACGCTATCGCAAAAATTGATTTGAATCTTCAGGCAATTACGGATGTTTTTCCTTTGGGATTTAAAGATTACAGTGTGGCCAATAATGCGTTTGACTTTTCTGACAAAGATTCGAAAGTTGGGTTTGGTGCTTATGCAAAAGTAAAAGGGATGTATATGCCTGATGCAATCGCTGTTCAAGAAAAGGATGGGATTCCATATTTGTTTACTGCAAATGAAGGAGATGCGCGCGAGTATACTGCTTTTGCTGAAATTAAGCGCGTAAAAGATTTGACTTTAGATTATGCCAATTTTCCTTTTGGTACTGCCTTGAAAGCAGATGCTGTTCTTGGTCGATTAAATGTTACAACGACCTTAGGTGACACAGATGGAGATGGCGATTTCGATGAATTGTATTCTTTGGGAGCTCGTTCAATGTCAGTTTGGAATGGTCTTACAGGTGTTCAAATTTATGATACGCAAAATGAAGTTGATCAGCGTTCCATTGCTGCTGGCTTATATGATGATGCACGGTCTGATGATAAAGGTTCAGAACCGGAAGGTATCGCATTAGGTAAAATTGGAAATCGGACCTATGCTTTCTTAGGATGTGAGCGTACGGATGCGTTGATGATTTTTGATGTGACCAATCCGAGATACCCATCTTTTATTATGACACTTAAAACGGGAGATGCTCCTGAAGGAGTATTATTTGTTGCTGCGGATAAAAGCCCAACAGGTAAGCCTTTGCTCATTGTTTCAACTGAAAATGATGGTCAAGTCAAATTTTATTCATTGTAATATTTAATCGACACGATTGTGAAAAAGTTTATTTATACATACATTTTTGCGCTTACGTTATTTTCTCAAATAGATGTAATGGCGCAAGGGATTCAAGGGAAATTGATTTCCGCGGAAGGTGCGCTTCCTGGGGCTACTGTCCGGTTAAAAGGTTCAAATTTGGCAGCGATTTCAAATGAAAATGGAGACTTTCGTTTGATGCTATCCAAACAAACAAAAGTTGATTTGCAATTTTCATTCATCGGATATGAGAACTTAGATACAACGATTATTCTTTCAAGCAACCTAACTGCTTTGGGTAATATTACGTTGAAGCCAGCAAATAACACTTTAGGTGAAGTCATTGTTAAAGGTTTTGTGGCAGGCTCGCAGTCGAAAGCCTATTCAATCAAGAAAAATGCCATTGCCATCATGGATGTAGTCGTTGCTGATGCCATAGGTAAATTACCGGATCGAAATGCAGCGGAAGCTATTCAGCGTATTCAAGGTGTGGCTGTAGCACGTTATCACGGGGAAGCAGATCAAGCAACGGTTCGTGGTACGCCTTTTTCATGGACATCAACGTTATTTAATGGAAGTCGCTTGCCGTCGGCATCTGTCTATGGTACGCGCGCGTCTATTCTCGATGCGGTGCCTTCAGAAATGATTCAACGTGTTGAAGTTTCGAAAGCCATTACTCCTGATATGGAAGCTGATGCGATTGGAGGTTCTATTAATTTTGTGACAAAGACTGCGCCAGCAAAACGCGTGTTAAATGTCAGTGCAGCTGGTGGTTACAATGCATTTTCACAAAATGGATCAACGAATGGTTCTTTGACATTTGGTGACCGTTTTTTTAAAGGAAAATTAGGTGTTGTCGTTACCGGGGCTTTCTGGGATCGGAATTGGGGTACGGATTCGTATGATGTTTCATACAACACGGGTTCTGCTGTCGCAATGGATCGCACATCTGTCAATAGCATCATGTTTAAACGCTATATGGGTAAGCGCCAAACCTATGGTCTGACTTATGGAATTGAATACAAATTCAACAACAATCATAAAATTTATTCACGTGGATTATGGGATAAGTTTAATGACATTCGTCCAGTGCACGAGTCTTACGTCGATTATACTAATAAGCGTTATCAATACAATTACCGCTATTCACATTATCAAACTGGATTGAATGGATTTGAATTTGGTGGAGAACATTTTTTTGGAGAAAAACTTAAAGTTGATTGGTTAGCTTCTAGCTACATATCGCGTTTTTATTTGGAAACGCCACCTACAAATGGCACAAAGGGTTTACCCATCTCAACATTTCGTCAGAAAATTAACGGAGGATTTATTGGCTTGTCATCCAATGGAAAGAAATATTGGAATTTCGATTCACCGGATGGTATCGGTCAAGATCCATTGCTTTTTGATCCCATGTTAGCCGATGCCAATGAGAAGATGGATCCAGCCAAATTGACTTTGCAGCAATTGGTAATCTATGGCCTAGATACAGAAGAGGCAGATCAGAATATGCAGGTGAATTTTACCCATGAAGCAAACTCGCAATTGAAGTTAAAAGGAGGTTTAAAATACCGCGTTAAAAACCGAGATGCATCTTTCGGAACAACTGCTGTTTTTGTGCCAAATGCAGCGTTAGGTGTGCCTAATTCTCCCGCTTTAATTCCTTTGTCAACTTTGCCTCGTGAAGAGTTTCCAATTGGTGCTGGATATTTCAATCCATTGGAATTAGATTATTCGGCATTCATCGTAAATCCATTGACTCCTCAAGGATTGTTTGATTTGTATTCGCCAGCAGCTCTGACTGCGAATGGGATGCGTGATGTATCTCCTGCAACCAATGCAACCTTGAAATATAAAGCAAATGAATCGGTCTTAGCGGCTTATTTGATGGCTGAATATAAGCCGACGGATGCAATTACTTTAATTGGGGGAATTCGCTCGGAGTCAACGATGTTGACATTGGATGGAAATAAGCTTTCGACGACGAAAGTTGGTACAGTTACCACTTCGGGTGTAACTCCGATTTCACAGTCAACAAATTATACGAACCTGTTGCCTATGTTCCACGCGAAGATTGCATTGAATGAGAAGTCGAATTTACGTTTGGCCTATACAAGCACATTCTCTCGCGCGAATTTCTCTGACCTGAATCCAGGAGAAAATGTGGATATGACGCAAGCCATTCCGACAATCTCACGTGGAAATACGAGTTTGAAGCCAACTCGGGCGAATAATTTTGATATCATGTATGAGCACTATTTTGACAATTTAGGAATTGTTTCAGGGGGTGTTTTTTATAAGCAATTGAAAGATATCGTATTTTCAAATCGCAGCATGGAAAGCATCAATGGGGTGAATTATATGTTAACTCAAGCTTCCAATATTTCAAATGGTCATTTGTTGGGATTTGAAATCGGTATCAATAAGCGTTTAACATTCTTGCCTGGATTCTTAAGTGGTTTAGGTGTGGAGGCAAATTACACGAATATTCAAAGTGAGGCTTCTGTACCTGTAGTTGGAACCACGCGTATGGATAAAACAACCTTGCCAAATCAGTCTAAGCATTTATACAATGCTATTTTATACTATGAGCGAAATGGTTTAATGCTTCGATTGGCAGGTAATTTCCGAGGAGCTTCTTTGGAGACGATTAACCAAACTCTTGGAAAAGATTTTTATACTTACACGGGTAAAAATTTCACGCTTGATGCTTCCGCGAGTGTACAAGTTAGTAAGCGAATTAAAGCATTTGTTGAATTGAATAATTTGACAAATGAGCCTTTGAAAACGTATTTAGGAGATGAACGTCGCGTGACTATGTTGGAATGGTATTCTAGCAGAGGGCAAGCGGGTGTTCGTTGGGAATTATTTTAATTAGTAACATGAAAAAAATATTATTTATCGTGGCGATGGGAATCGCCACGATTTCAAACGCACAAATTGCTGATAGTTTACAGCGTAAAGTGGTTTTGCAAGGGTCCCAAAATTTTCGAGATTTGGGAGGTTATAAAACACAAGATGGAAAGCAAGTGAAATGGGGGCAGGTTTATCGTTCTGCTGATATTAGTAAATTGACTGATTCAGATTTACAAAAATTGCAAGATTTGCATGTTTCGCTCGTTTGTGATTTACGCGGTCCAGCTGAAATTAAAGCAAGTCCAGATCGTTTGCCTGCGGGTGCCATGTATTTAAATTTACCTGCGGGGAGCGAATCTTTACCTACCACGGTTAATTACGCGAAAATGAATTCGGATTCTCTAATCCTAGCCATGTATGCTAACACCTCATTTCTAAAAGCAAAATATAAACCCATGTTTGACCAATTGCTTAATTTAGAAGTTGGTAAATCGATGTTATTTCACTGCACAGCAGGTAAGGATCGTACAGGCATTGGCGCAGCATTAGTTTTATCAAGTTTAGGTGTTGACCGAAATACCATAATTGCGGATTACCAAGCAACTAATTACTATTGGAAGGCTACCCAGGAAAAAATGATTTTGATGATGGTTAAGTCAGGGATGAGTGAAGCAAAGGCCAAAGGGATGTTAGGTGCGCCTGCTCTCTATATGGAGACTTTTTTAGCTACTATTGATAAGCAATATGGTTCCATGGATAATTTCTTAAGTCAAGAATTAGGCTTGGATCAAAAAAGCTTACAAAAGCTTCGTAATCGATATTTGAATTAGTTGACAATTTAATTCTGCGGAAGCATTCTTAACAATTCCGTAATATTGAGCTATGTGCTTTCTGTTAATTTTGTTAAATTTCGAATTCCTTAAATAAATTCCTATGTTCGGACTCGATCCAACTCTCCTCTTTTTGTTGTTCTTCTGCTTATTCGCAGCATGTGCTTTTGAATTTGTCAATGGATTTCATGATACAGCTAATGCTGTTGCAACGGTAATTTATACGCATTCGTTGAAACCAACGCAGGCGGTTGTATGGTCTGGCTTCATGAACTTCTTAGGATTATTGACAGGAGGGGTGGGTGTCACCATGAGTATCATTGGTTTGCTACCCACGGAATTGCTCATAGATTCTAATGTCTATCATTCCATGGCGATGGCCTTATCACTTTTGATTTCGGCTATTTTATGGAATTTAGGAACTTGGTATTTGGGAATTCCAGCTTCTAGTTCGCATACCTTGATTGGTTCTATTATTGGAATTGGAGTTGGACACGCGCTTTTACCTGAGAATTCAAATAAAGGAATTTCGGCAATCAACTGGGATAAAGCGATCGAAATTGGACAGGCTTTATTGCTTTCTCCTCTGTTTGGTTTTGCATTGGCGATCATCTTGATGTATATCTTAAAGAAGACCGTTCAGAATAAAGCGATTTTCAAAGAGCCTAAGAAAAATACTCCTCCACCCTTGTGGATTCGTGCTATTTTGGTGACAACCTGTACCCTCGTTTCTTTCTTTCATGGGCGGAATGACGGGCAAAAAGGTATCGGTTTGGTGATGGTTATCTTAATCGCTTTCCTACCTGGATACTTTGCTGTAAATACAAATTTGGACCTGGTGGAAGTGAAAACGAGCTTGATACAAGTGAGACAAATTGTTGCTAAAATTGATACAGTTCCTTTGTCGGAGAAAGAAGTAGAAAGCTATCACAAAGTACTGAAAGCGGGTGATGAATTAGATACGATTTTAGTTGACGGACTTACAACTGCCAAACTATCGGTAGATCAAAAATTCCAAATTCGTAAGGCCGCATTGACAATTAATAAAAATGCTAAAAAGTTAATTGAAAGCGAATCTGTTGCTTTATCTGCAACCGATTTAAATGCTTTAAAAAGAGCGACAGCTGGTAAAAAGGCTCCTTTCTTTAGTTTTGGAGCAAGTTCTTCAAGTGGAATTGCTGGGATTACCGATTTTGCTCCGGCTTGGGTGATGTGGCTAGTTGCACTTTCCTTGGGATTAGGTACCATGGTAGGGTGGAAGCGTATTGTTGTAACGATTGGTGAGAAAATTGGAAAGAATCACTTGACTTATGCACAAGGAGCATCTGCTGAATTAATCGCTTCATTGACCATTGGATTAGCAACTGCTTACAAATGGCCCGTGAGTACGACTCACGTTTTATCTTCCGGTATTGCTGGAACAATGGTTGCCAATCGCGGTATTAAAAATTTACAAGGTGGCACAGTTAAAAATATTGTCATGGCATGGGTATTAACCTTGCCTATTACGATCATTTTATCAGCAACCTTATTCGTTTTATTCCGTTGGATTACGGGATAATTGTTATCGATATTATTTCATTTAAGAGGCCTGAATTCATTTCAGGCCTTTTTTTTGTTTTGCACGCTAGTCTTAATGTTTCGATTATATTCTCTTAACAATTTCTTAACATAGGATTTGTTTGAGCGACTTACCTTTGCACTCGTTAAAACAACCAATATAAAAAATGTACAATTTTAGCAAGTCGGCAATCGCGCTGATGATGATCATGTTAGCCGTTTTTTCATTCGATGCAAATGCGCAGATCACAACTTCAACCGTAAGTGGTAAAGTGAAAGATGCCAAAGGAGAAGAAATCCCTGGTGCAAACGTCGTTCTAGTGCACACGCCCACAGGAACGCGTTATGGCGTGGCTACACAAATTGATGGAAATTTCGTGTTGGCCAATATGAATCCGGGTGGTCCTTATACCTTAACGGTTTCATTCGTCGGTTATCAAACATTTAAAGCAGAAAACTTGAACTTGACTTTGGGTGCAAATCCGAATGTCAATGTAATCATTTCTGAAGAAACGACTACGTTGACAGAGGTTGTTGTGAAGGCCGACAAAGGCGGTACACGTACAGGTTCTGTGACTACAATCAGTGAAACGGCAATCAAAGCAGTTCCTACTTTGAATCGGAGTTTAACAGACATGACGCGTTTGACGCCACAAGGTAGCTCGAGTAACTCGTTTGCAGGAACCAACTTCCGTTATAATAACGTAACAGTTGACGGAACGATTAACAACGACGCGATTGGTTTTAGCCCATCTTTAGGAGGTCAATCAGGAACTTCAGGTATGCCAGGTTCTAGTACACGTACAAATCCTATCTCTTTGGATGCGATTCAAGATGTTCAAGTATATGTAGCTCCTTACGATGTGAAAATCGGAAACTTTACTGGTGGTTCTATCAATGCGGTGACGCGTACAGGAACAAACCAAGTAAAGGGTTCTGTTTATGGTTACGGTCGTAATGCATTTTTAACTGGCCCAAATAATGCGGGTGATGGCGCTGCGATTCCAAGCGGTTATTCAGATTATCAAACAGGTTTCCGTTTGGGATTACCTTTGATTAAGAACAAATTGTTCTTATTTACCAACGAAGAAATTACGCGTCGCAACGAGCCTTTGTTCTACAAAGCGGGCGATAAAGGTGGTGTTATTGATGAGGCAACTGCGAATCAAATTTCATCTTTCTTGAAATCAAATTACGGATTTGATGCTGGTGCATTTGGCGACTACTCTATCTACTCACAAAGCACGAAGTTTTTCAATCGTTTAGATTGGAATATCTCGGATAAGCATCAATTGTCTATTCGTAACAGCTATGTTAATTCAGAAGCTTCGAATTTAGAGCGTGATGCGGCCAACTTCCGTTTTGGTTCAATGGACTTTAAGCAGCATAATCAAACAAACTCAACTGTTGCGGAATTAAAAAGCCATTTTGGTAGTGCTTCAAACAGTTTGATTTTAGGGTACTCAGACATCCGAGATTACCGTACGCCATCTAGTTCAAACTTTGCTTTTCCTCAAGTGGAAATTGCCGCAAACGGTGGAACAATCTTCTTAGGAAATGAGCGTGAGGCGACCGTGTTTAACATGAAGCAAAAGACTTTTGAATTCACGAATAACATCACGTGGTTCAAAGGAGATCACACATTCTTAGTGGGAACGCATAATGAGCTATACAACATCAACTATGGTTTTGTGAATTCTTGGAATGGTCGTGTGTCTTACAAAAGCGTAGCAGATTTCTTAGCTTCTAATGCGAACCGTGTTCGTGGATCTTACAGCTTCACAAACAACGATCGTGATTACATCTACAACAATCCTTACGCAACTTTTAATGTAGGTTTGTACAGCGTTTACGCACAAGATGAAATTCAAGTGAATGAAAAATTCAAATTGTCTCCAGGTATTCGTTTTGACTTAGCGAGCACAGATGCTCCTAACTTAAGCCCGAAATTGGCAACCACTCCAACGGATGTGAATGCTGGTACGACTTATACAGCAGCAACGCCATTAAACAAAGTAAGTAATTCAATCTTTGGTCAAATCTTATTCTCTCCACGTTTAGGATTCAATTACGATGTGAACGGTGATCGCTCGACGATTGTCCGCGGTGGAACAGGTATTTTCACGGGTCGTATTCCATTTGCTTGGTTGGGTTATGCCTTCTACAATGATGGTGTTGGTTACGGAGCCTTTGACGTGAATAACGTAGCAGGTAAGAACGTAGGTGATGTGTTGAAAGATGGAGCAAAAACGTTTGCTTTCAACAATGGTCAAAAGAGTTTGACGCAAGTAGATGCGATGGCAAATAACTTCAAAATGCCACAGGTTTGGAGAAGTAGTTTAGCTGTTGATAAAACGATCAATGGATACAAGATTACGTTGGAAGGTATTTACACAAAAACCATTTCGGACTTGAAATTCCAAATGGTTAACTTGAAAGATTCTGTGAAGTACTATAGCTACGATACGCAACGTCAAATGCCTATTTACTTGTCGGGCGGCGCAACAGGTCAGAAATTGAATACTTCGTTCTCAAATGCTTACGAATTAGCGAACACGTCTGAAGGTCACCGTTTTAGCTTAACTGCGCAAGTAACGAAGTCGTATGATTTCGGATTTAACTTCATGGCTGCTTATACCTATGGCCAAAGTTATGACTTGACAAATGGTATTCGTAACTCGATGGAATCAAACTGGCAGTTGAATCAGTCTTTGAACCCGAACAATCCTTCATTAGCGTATTCAAACTTTGACATTCGTCACCGTATTATCGGTCAGTTTGGATATACGTTTAACTGGAAGAAAGCTGGAGCAACGACAATTTCAGGTGTGTTCTCCGCACAATCAGGAGCGCCATTCACATGGGGTTTTGTGAACAGTACGATTGCAAATACGCCACAAGCAGCTGGATTAGCTTATGTGTTTAAAGATGCTACAGAAGCAGAACGTTATTTTGTTTCAGATTCTAAATTAGGCTCTGCCGCGACACAAGCACAGGCTTTCATGGATTTTGTGAATGGCGATGAGTATTTGAAAACACGTAAAGGTGATTTCACAGAACGTAACGGTGGTCGTACACCTTGGAATGCAACTGTGGACATGAAAATTTCACATGCAATCAAAGTATCGAATGGTCACGAATTACAATTCTCATTGGATATCATCAATGCAACGAACTTGATTAACAAGGATTGGGGAAGACTTTATTTCTCTCCAAACACATTTAACTCAACAGCTAGTTTAGGTTTATCTCGTGTTAATTCGGGTACAGCTGCTGATCCAACATATAAGTTTGCAGTACCTACGACACCTTACTCAATTGATCAATTGGGTTCAAGATGGCAGATGCAAGCAGGTGCACGCTATACATTCTAGTCGCATCTTGTCTTAAATGAAAAAGCCGAAGGAAAATCCTTCGGCTTTTTTTTGTATTCTACTTCATCTTTTATGTAACTAATTTCCAAGCCTATATTATCAATTAATCTTGGAAATCAAATATTAAATTTTCACCAACTTGTCGATAAACCACCTTCATTGCGTGGGCTGAATGTAGGACTTGCAACAGGTTTACGAATTAAATCGGTCAATTGATAGCCAAAATTAGCCTGCGAAACCCAGTGCTGGTAGGTATCTTGAACCGGTTTGTGGAGTGGTAAATAGTCTTTGAAAATATTCAAATCAAATGAACGAGCTCGAACGCCAGCGCCTGATAATACACCATCATGGGCATTGATCATTTGTTCAATGTGATTGGGTACCGGAACCATCATTACTGGTTTGCCTAGGTACATGGCTTCAGCCACCGACTCAAATCCTGCGGTCGAGATAAGACCTGCGCAATGGGTCATTTTATCTAGGTATTTTTCTGCATCGATTGGATGGAAGGTAAGCGAATCGGAATATTGGTATTCACTTTTGCGCGTAGGGTTATCCCAAAAGCAATCCAATTTAACTTCCGGATTTTGTTTCGACCAAGCCATGATTTCATCAGCGAGTCGGTAATGAGTTAGATAGGCTAACCAGCGTTCTCCCGCTTGTGGTTGGATCGACTTAACCTCTTGACGCAATAGGGGAGGAACAGCAATGATATTCCGTTTGGTATCGTTAGGCAACTCGCGGAAAGATAAGCCCAATAATTTGCGAGAGCCAATGGCCGTAATCCGCGTATTCACATTCAATAAATAGCGATCGAGTGCTTTTTCGGGAATGGATTCAAAATGTTCGCTGAGCAGGAGGTATTGATGGCCTACCGACATGCACGGTATTTTAGAGCCCGATTTTAAATTATATAAACCCGTAATGGATTCATAGAAGTTGACGATTCCATCCGGTTGTAAATCCTCGATGAATTCACCCAATTGCGTGGCACTCTTCCAATAGGTCCCAAATTTGGTGAAAGCCTGCATCGCAGTTTTACCTAATTGTACCGATTTCCCTTTACCATAATTGATCGAAGGACTTTCGTACTGAATGATGGGCGTCTCGCCGATGAAATCAGCAAAAAAGGCAGGAATTTTTCTGCCTTCAAAGGAGCCTACGGCATAGCCGACTACTTCGTGTCCCGCTTCGCGTGCGATTTGGGTTAAGGAAATCGCTTGCGTTAAATGCCCGCGACCTTCTCCTTGGACGGTAAAGATGAATCTGCCCATATTGCTGTTAATTCAGATGTTAAATCAAAACTAGGATAATCGATTAATTGCCATTCACCCGCATGCGTTTCAACCAATGCCGTTAAGGATTCCACCCAATCACCTGAGTTCATGTAGGTAATCCCATCGATTTGCTTGAT
>JACCEA011458648.1_pt1 | contig 28747 bp, 25 predicted proteins | sample 7449851 | NCBI WGS metagenome assembly JACCEA01 (sample SAMN15323453, study PRJNA562643) | freshwater metagenome | isolation source: river surface water | place: USA:Blue River Watershed | collected 2017-08-18
CAGTGGAGTTCTCAATTGCGAAAGCCGGGTTGGAGCCTGTATTGGAATCATTGTCACTGGCTGATGAAATAGAAATTGTTGCTATGGGTGTAGATGATGATGTGGTAAGTGTCGTTTGGCTCTCATGACTGCTGCCACATCCGGTGACAAAAACGATTATTACCGGAATAACATAATCGGGATTAAAAACTCTCATGTGCGGTTTCCTTATTATTAAGGTGGATGTTGCTATGAGAGGTTGTGTTTGTAGCAGGTTCTTATCGTTAGATGCTCACGATAAGAGCTTTCCGCGGGATCTGCAATTGTCTAAACACGACTTTTCACTTTCTTCAAAAACGGTTAGCCGAAACGTATCAGGTGAGTGGGTGATTTAAATAGTTTGCTTATTTATAGTGCAGTTCTACCTTTGGCAGTGATCGGAAGAGGAGTAAGATTCTGATGCCAATGGAAAGCGATATGCAGATAAATAATTTGTGGCTTATTTAAAAGATTTCTAGCCTGGATCTTCGCGGCTGCTAGACTCGAATTTATGTCAATATTGCTTTGATGCCATTCTTGGAGTCGGCTATGAATAGTATTAAATATTGCCTATTGCTTTCGCTATTGTTGATAAGTTCCGCGTGTTTGTCCCAATCTTCTGCGAGTTCTTCCAGCCCCTCATCTCCTGTTGTATCCATCATATCATCATCTGTCGCGAGCATTTCTGCTGTTAGTGTAAGTTCTGTGGCAATTAGCTATACGGCTCAGGCTGTGCTGCAAGGTTATTTTAGTACGGAGGGGCTTTCGCCCTATGTATTTCCTGGGCAGCTCAAATTCAGTGCGATGGACTCCCAGTGGGTTACACCTACCGCCAATGGCTGGCGCAATGAGTTGAAACTAAAAACCAAGTATCGCAAATCTATGTATGAGACTTCGGAAAAAATAAAAGCCAGAATTTCAATTCAGGTTTCACCGGGCGCCAAGACAATTATTTTGCAGTGTCATGATGGTGGAGCGGGTGCGTTAGTTAAAATATTCCTTGCTGATATGGTTGAAGTTGGAAATGTAAATAATATAGCACTGGATGGAATCTTTGATGTTTATGCAAGGGTTAAGGGTACGGATGGAGTAGAGAGGAAGTTTCCTTTAGGAACGGTCAGGTCAGGAGAGGGTTTTGACTTTGAATATCAAAATGACTATGGACAAATTACTATTATTGCATTTGGGCGAACGGTAAGAACCATGGTTTATGATGGCAGCTCAGTCTATCTAAAATATGGAAGCTACTTGCAGGCCCAGCACCCTGTTACTCAGGTGGAAGTGGATAATCCCGATGATTTTGCTGCTTTTTATTTAGCCAATGGAATTACGCAAGATATAATAAAATTTCAAAACCTGACCTATACACATAATTAATATTTATCGGTACCAATAGTTGGGTGTGTATGTCGCTACTCTTGGTTCCTCTGCGTGGTAATTGATTTGCTGAGGATATTGTAAATTTTTACGACAATCAAAAAATCGTAAATTTAACCGAAAATAAATAGTCGGTTATTTTTACGATTTTGTATTTTTCGTCGTATGAAGAAAAATTTTAATTGTCCGTTCATCCCAGAAAAACAACAGTTGATTCCAAAATCAAAAAAAAATAGCTTTTTTTGTGGCGGAGTGTAAAGAAAATCAACATTGTAATGGAGCGTAATTGATTCCCTATTAAATATAATTTTTTCGACAAATGTGAAAATTTTCACACATGCTTTTACTGGAATGTCTCGCCTTTTTTTGATTGAAAATTAATCTTTTTCGCGTGTTTCTGTGATGGCTGTCAATAAAAAGTGGTAATTTCAACGCCATTTTAGGGGGTTTTTAGATGCTCCCACCGTATATCCAACAAAACTTTTTTAAGTTTTCCTTCCCGAAAATTTTGTGTTCTCATAGCAACGAAAAATTGATGTTACCAAAAGTTGCATTTCAGCTTTCAGGTAATGTTACTTCGAAACAATAATTTCCCGATTTGTTTTATTTAAAATTCGCATAATGCGAACAGGGATTCTTTTGCCCAGCGTTTTTGAGGCAAGAAAAAAATTGGCTTCAAGGTTGATTTTCACACAGGTGTAAAAGGCATTTCTAACGATTAGGAGTTTATATGCGCATTAGTGTATTTGGTCTCGGCTATGTGGGCGCGGTTTGTGTTGGCGCATTAGCATCACGTGGACACAAGATGATTGGTGTTGACGTGTCTACCGCTAAAATTGATCTGATTAACCGCGGTCTATCGCCGATCGTTGAGCCTGGATTGGGTGAGTTGCTTAAGGGGGGGGTTAAGGATGGCTTAATCTATGGGACCCTGGATGTAGCTGAAGCAATTGAAAATACGGACCTTTCAATGATTTGTGTCGGTACACCCAGCAAGCGCAATGGCGATTTGGACTTGAGTTACATGGAAGTGGTATGCGAAGAAATCGGTTTGGCTATCGCCAAAAAGAAATCCCGCCATACCGTGGTAGTGCGCAGCACCGTATTGCCTGGAACGGTCACTAAAGTGGTTCAGCCTATAATTGAAAAGTTCTCCGGTAAGAAAGCTGGAGCAGATTTTGGTCTAGCGATCAACCCGGAATTCCTGCGTGAAAGTACGGCAATTGATGATTACAACTTCCCACCAATTACCGTAATCGGTGAATATGATGAGGCTTCCGGTGATCTCCTCGCTCAGTTGTACGGTGATTTGCCGGCAAAAATCATTCGCAAGCCTATCTCTGTTGCAGAGATGATCAAATATACCTGCAACGTATGGCACGCAACCAAAGTGACCTTTGCCAATGAAATTGGCAGTCTTGCGAAAGCGCTGGGTGTAGATGGTCGTGACGTGATGGATGTAGTTTGTCAGGATGAAAAGCTGAACATATCCAAATACTACATGAAGCCGGGCTTTGCCTTTGGCGGTTCCTGCTTGCCCAAAGATGTCCGCGCACTGACCTATCGTGCAAATCAACTTGATGTTAAGCATCCGATGCTTGCCGCGATTATGAATAGCAATGATCACCAGGTTGAGCGCTCTTACGACATTATTGATTCCTACGGTAAGAAAAAAATTGGGTTGCTGGGTTTGAGTTTTAAAGCCGGCACTGATGACCTGCGTGAAAGCCCATTGGTGACGCTTGCAGAAATGCTGATTGGTCGCGGTTTTGATTTAAAAATCTTTGACCGCAACGTGGAATACGCGCGTATTCACGGCGCTAACAAGGACTACATTAACAACCACATTCCACACGTTTCCCGTCTGTTGACTTCCGATATTCATCAAGTGGTCGATAGTTCGGATGTGATTGTATTGGGCAATAAAGATGAGCTGTTTGAATCTGTATTGGAAAACTTGCCAGAAGGTAAAAAAGTACTGGATTTGGTTGGTTTTATGAAAACTGCAAGTACCGAGTCACTGGAAGGTATTTGTTGGTAACCCCTTGCCACCAAGTCTGTTGTTAACAGGCTTGGTGGATCTCTTGAATATAAAAATTCGATCCATAAATAAGTAGGCATGAGTAATCTGGCATGAGTAATCCTGGCGAAGGTCATCGCGTCAATTTGAACTACATCAGCGGTTGGTTGCTGTGTTTTTCAGTGTTGGGCTTTTTCGTCAGCCTGTTGCCGCGGAATTTATTTGATCCGCTGAGCCATGAATTTATTTTCATTATCGGTGCAGTGGGGCTGTGGCGTTACGGGGTGGGGATAGTCCATTTTATACGCGGCATTATTTTTCTTTATCTGGTGTACCCATTTTTTAGGAAAAAAATGTTACGCATGGGTGATGCGGCGGCTCCGTCCAAAGTGTATTTGATGGTGACCAGTTTTCGCATTGATGCCCACACCACGGCGATGGTTTATGACTCAGTTATCAAAGAGGCGATTAATTGCGGATGGGAGACCATGGTGGTCTGTTCCATTGTCGAAGTCTCGGATGAAATGCTGATACGCGCACTCTGGGAAAAAAATAATCCACCTCCTCGCGTTGCTTTGCACTTCGTCCGTATTCCCGGTACTGGAAAACGCGATGGTTTAGCCTTCGGTTTCCGCGCTATTTCGCGCGATTTGCCTGATGAGAATGCGGTAGTTGCAGTGGTGGATGGTGATACCGTATTGGAGCCCGGTGTAGTGCGTGCTACTGCACCTTACTTCGCCTTATTTCCCAATATGGGCGGCTTAACCACTAACGAATTTTGCGAAGTGCGCGGTAGCTATTTAATGTCTGAGTGGCACAAGCTTCGTTTTGCCCAGCGCCATATCAATATGTGTTCAATGGCATTGTCCAATCGGGTTTTAACCCTAACAGGACGCATGTCAGTTTTTCGCGCTGCTGTAGTGACTGACCCGCACTTTATTTCCGATGTAGAACACGACAAGCTCTATCACTGGCGGTTGGGTGAATTTAAATTTCTTACCGGTGATGATAAATCCAGTTGGTTTAGCTTGATGCGTTTAGGTTACGACACCTGGTACGTGCCTGATGCCAATATCAATACGGTAGAGCATCCGCCGGATAAAAATTTCTTTCGCGCAAGCCGCAAGTTGATGTTTCGCTGGTACGGCAATTCATTGCGACAAAACAACCGCGCGACCAGTTTGGGTCCCACACATTTGGGATGGTTCACTTATTACATTTTGCTGGATCAGCGCATCAGTATGTGGACCAGCTTACTGGGAATCAGTGCCGCTATAGTCGCCAGCATTAAATACGGTTCTGCAATTTTATTGGTGTATTTGTTGTGGATCGGGATTACCCGATTGGTTTTAACGTTTTTGCTATTAGCGTCCGGACATAGTATCGGCCCCGCCTACCCATTGATTTTGTATTACAACCAGGTAGTTGGCTCGATTATGAAAATCTATGTGTCTTATCGTCTGGATCGTCAGAGTTGGACACGGCAAGACACTAAATTAACACGCGATTTGGCGAGCTTCCAAAAGTGGTTTAACACATGGTCGTCGCGTGCTATGACATTTTCAGCAGTCAGTATTTTTTTTGCGGTTGTTTTTGCGATCGCTTGAACAGTGAACACGAGGGTAGGTTATGAGTGGACGTAACAATTTAAATATAGTGCATGAAGCAGAAGCCCAGAGACAGTATGCACGGGTACGTATCCCTGCCAAGCTGGCGGTGAAGATAAATGGTCATTCAGTGATTTGCCCTGTGCACGATATTTCCGCCGGCGGATTTAGTGTGAATGAGAAAGTTGAGTTGTTCAAACCTGCGCAACACTATGAAGGAACCTTGCAATTTAAAGTGGATGGTTTTGCGTTCTCCTTACCAGTTAAATTTGCGGTTAAAAATATTGATCCCGAAGCAAATCGAATTGGTTTTGAGTTGTCCGACTTAGGGCCTCGTGAAATTGCGAGCTTGCGCTATCTGTTGACTTCAACACTCAATGGCGAATTATTTTCAGCTGGCGACATGCTTAATACGCTTGCGCGTGAAAACTTTACCAAATCGCGCAATAACAAAGCTCAAGCGCAGCAGTCATTTGGCCAGCGCATTAAAGCGATGGCTTTTAGCGGATTGTTTTTTATCGCCGGCTTGGGCGCGTTTGCTTATGTGGGGCATGCCATTTATACCAACCTGTTTATGTTTCATGCGACCTCCGCCAAGATCGCCTTGGATTCCTTTGCGATAGCAACGCCACGCGAAGGCGAGGTGGTGTCATTGGTTGAGGTTGGGCAGTCAGTTACCAAAGGCCAACCGCTGGCCACTATCAAAGCGCCTATGGCTGATTTTCTCAGTGGAAATATGGCAGCAAATTTAAGTCCTGAATTGATTGCCGAAATAGGCAAGACCAACATTTCAGGCTCTATCAGTAGTCCATGCGATTGTGTGGTCAGTAGTCAAAGTTTTGTAGATGGGCAATATCTTGCGAAGACAACCTCGCTATTTAATTTGGCCATGCCTGAAGCGAAAAAATATGCAATGGCTTGGTTTGAGTTTCGCGATGCTATTAATTTACAAGTAAACGATGATGTAAAAGTGCAGTTGCCCGGTGCTTCAGAATCTTTCGTCGGGAAAATTGCGTCAATTAAATTGCCCGTAGGCGGTAATGGTCCTTTGTCGCAAGTAGAGGTGCGTGTTGATCTGGTTGAAGCAGGTCAACAGTTGTCAGAGAGCCAGCCATTATTGGTATCCAAGGCGCGCTTTTTCTAAGCGCGCTCTTCATGACGGTTAATCAAACATAGTGAGCAACCCATTAGGTTGTTTGGAATATTAGCTATGCAGCAAACCAATAAATATCCGTGTCAGTACACCCGGATTTCCCAGGCCTTGACTTTACTTGCGAAGTGCTTGAGCGCGCTTGCAATGGTCGGTTTATTGCACGCGTGCGTGGTTCCTGATTTGGGTCATGCCAAGCAGCAAATATCAGCGGGCAATATTGCCCCTGCGCAGTTGGAATTGGAAAAACTTGCCAACAAAGGCGTTGTGGAAGCCATGGTGCTGTTGGGCGATCAATTGGGTAAAACGGAACCAGGAGAGGCTGAGTCTTATTATTTACGCGCTGTGGATGCTGGTGAATTCAAGGCGCGTGGACGTTTAGCAAAACTCTATTCACAGCTGGCGGTCGATACCAAACAAGAAGCTCAATTTCTTGGTCAGTCAAGTGGTGAAACACCTGGAATAGAAGATGCCCGACGTTCCTTGATGTATGCGCGCGATGCACTAGCACTCGGTGATGATTCAGCGTTGAGTGTAATTATTAAGCTCAGTGTACAGTTTCCGGAATTAAACCTGCTTGCTGAAGTAGAGCAAATTATTCAACGCGCGCAAAAATCCGGTTCTACCAATGCGCTCTATGCCAAGGTGTTGTGGTGGGAAAGTCAAGCGCAACTGGAGGTGAACGCAACGCAGATAGAGCGTATTTGTAATCGTTTGGGTTCTTTGGAAGTGGGATGTTACCGCTCATTAATCTCGTTGTATCAAGTGCAGCAGAATGAGGAAAAAGTGACTTCTGTTGTGGAGCGTATTCAACGCGATTATCGCGCGGGTCGTATTTCCGGCGCTGTAGTGGTGAGCATGGCTGATTGGTTGAGTGATAGAAATCCCGTAGGCAAGGGCGCCGCGTTTTCACTCACTCTTCTAGATATGATTCGACAAAAATACCCGGATGCAAACTATGAGATCGCACAGTTGCTTTATCAAAATCCGGGTTTGCAATATTCAGCTGATCTGACGCAGTTGCTTGAAACCCAGCAGCAATCTGGCGATTGGCGTAGCAACGAAATTCTTGGCGAAATGTATTTCACCGGCAAGCAGCGACCACTTGACCCAACAAAGGTATATGAGCTGCTGCAGCCAATACAGGATAAGTCAGTTAGCGCCAATTATTATCTCGGGCTTCTGGCTCGCGATGGTTTGTTGGGCCAGCCGGATGCTGAAAATGCATTAGGGTATTTATTGAGGGCCGCTCGTTTTGGCCATGAAAAGGCCGATGTGGCCTTGGCTGAAATGTTTTGGCAGGCACGCGGCTTGGCAAGGAATCCGGTGTACGCCTATTCCTTTGCACGTATTGCAGAAATACGGGGCAGTCGTCAGGGTAAAAAATTATCAGCAGAAATTTTAACAACGCTGAATCAGGCCCAAGTAGATGACGCGGTAGGAATTTCCAATCGAGAGTTAAATGCGCGTCAACTTATTAAGAAAAAACACCTGACGTGTTGTGAGCTTGAAGTTCAAGGGGCTGCATTGTAATGAAATACCTGCGTTGGTTACCGCTGCTGGGTTGTGCAGCTCCTATGGCCTGGGGTGCTGTTGCATCGTCCGGGTTTAATGCTGCGCTGGATGTGGAATCTTTTGTGGCGGATAACGATAGTCTGAGCTTGGGCGGTTCCCAAAATGGAACCCTGGCCGGATTAAATCTTAAACCGCAATTGGGTTGGAAAGGTGCATCAAGCTGGCAAATTTATTTTGAAGGTCAATTGTTTGCTGCCAATAACGAATCCGATGTGGAGTTTGATTCGGATCAGGGAAGTTCTACCGAATTTGCCAATTTGCGCGAACTTTGGATTGGTCATCAGGGCTTTAGCGATTACCCGGGCGACACTCTTCGCTTGGGTGTTGAACGCCAGCGCTGGCAGGACGGATTTATTTTTGATTCTTCGCTTCTTGGTGCGAGTTGGCAACTGGATACGAGCTTATTGAAATTACAACTGGGCTATGGCGAGCAGCAAGATGATCTGCGTACCGACGACTATTTTTTGCCAAAAGAAGTAGAAAAGTTATCGCTCAGTTACGCCAGTGCCCGTTGGCAATACGGATATGGCCATGCTATTTCCTCGTATTACCTCTATGGTGAAGGCGAGGAAAATCCATTAGATACGCAACTGCAATGGGCTGGCATTGGGTTGGAAAACGGTTACTACAGCAATAGCGTTAGTGCATTTAGTTACAGTGCATTTTTTCATGCTGTGCAGGGGACGCAATTTTATGCTCCGACTAATCGTTTGGAGGATATTAGCGGTACTGCCGTGGATGTAGGCGCGCGTTGGCAATTTGATGTGTCCTGGCAACCCACTATTGGGCTTCAGTATGTAGCTGCTGATGCAGGTGCAGAGGGCTATCGCCCAACTGGTTTTGAATCCAATCGTGCAAAGTTTACCGGAACTCGTTCGTCCTTATATCGTTTGAATGAAGCAATTCGTGCGGACTTACGCAATTTAGAAGTAGCTTCCGTTTACTTGGCACTCGCGCAATACCGGCAGTGGGATTTCAATCTGGTGTTGAGTGATTTCTCTTTGGATGATGTGCGCGAGTCTTACTACCTGAATGGCAAGCCCCATATGTTAGTAGGCGATGATGCGCATTTAGGGCGCGGGTTGGATTTGGTTTTCTCCGGTTATTTGAATCGCAAGGGGCCGGGGCTGTTTTCGCTGGGGTATTTTGATTCGGTTATTCGCCTTCGTTTATCCGCGTTTGATTATGACACCAGGCAGCAGGCGAACAATCCGGAGTTGGAAAACCTGAATACCCAGTATGCGGGCATGTTGAGTTGGATCGTAAATCTATGACAAGTAAACGCATTGGCTTTTTATTGCTGGGCATAATTTGTTTTATGTCGACGGGTGTAGCCTTGGCTGATTACCGTTTTAATAGTGGCATTGAGCAGCCACCGGTGGTAAAGGCACAGGACTTGCCGGATTTAAGTGTATATACGCGCACTGCCATCGATGAAAAATTACAACAACAACATCAACAGGCAATTAAGCCGGTGGTGGAGTTGCGCAGGGTATTTAAAGAACATGAGCTGGTGTTGTTTACCGGTAGTGGCCGTGCGGGACGTTGGGCGAAATTACAGGGTGGTGTACCTCAGGCTATTTTTATTAAAGAGGGCGTAGTCACCGCGACTGATATTGCTAAAGCGATTAACAACCCAAAATATTTTCAGTGGGATAGTGTTAATAAAATTGCCTATGCGCGGTTGCCAATTGTCGTCGAGTTTGGTGCTAGCTTGTTGTTATCCGGCAACGAAGTGGGTGAACTGCGATTGTCAGAAGAAAAAGGTTCATTCCTGATTTCCGATGGTGGTCTATTTGTTCTGGACACAAAAATTGTCGGCTGGCGCGATGCAGACCAAGCCCCGGCTTACTTTAAAGATGATGACAGTTTTCGCCCATTTATCACCGTGTGGGGCGGTGGTGAATTGTATATGCACAATGCTCACGCGCTGGCTCTGGGTTATCACCGGAGTAAAAGTTACGGGTTATCAATTTCCCAACACGGTTTTGTGTGGAACAAGCGTTTACAGCGCGCCAGCCCCAAAGCCTGGATTTTGAACTCTGTATTTGAAGATTTGTATTACGGGTTTTACTGCTATGAGGCCGATGGTCTGGTAGTAATCGATACAGTTTATAAAAACAATATTATTTACGGAATCGACCCGCATGACCGCTCCAGTCATTTGATTTTTGCACGTAATACTGTGTATGGCACGAAAGTGAAGCACGGCATTATTGGTTCGCGTTCAGTGGATAACAGTTGGTTTATCGGTAACATCAGTTACGACAATAAGTTATCGGGTTTTGTACTGGATCGTAACTGCATTAATAATTTAGTAGTTGGCAATAAAGTCTATAAAAACCACACCGATGGAATCACTATTTACGAAAGTAGCAACAATGTACTGCGCAACAATCATGTTTACGGTAACAAGAAACATGGTATTCGGGTGCGCAACAGCGAGAACATTCAGATTGAAGATAATCTGGTATTTGGCAACGGCGGCTTTGGCATTTTTGGCCACACCAAAGATTTGCGCGATAACAAGCATCGTGATTCGATAAAAGATCCCTACGTTCAACGTTATTCCTTCCAATTGAAAGGTGGAAAAATCCACGCCAATCGCTCGGGTGTTATTTCGGCTGTAGGGCCGGAATACTTACAGGTTAGCCAAATCGATGTGCAAAACCTGCCGGGACAGGCATTGGTGTTGGAAGGGCCATTACAGGACCACTATGGTGATTTTTGGAAAACAGTGATTAAGGAAAAGCAAATGGCAGAACTGGTGCGCAAGCCCGTTGCTGTCGAATCCTCATCCAGGGAGCTGAATTAGTATGGTCTTCTCCTCCAGTATTTTTTTATTTGTTTTTTTACCGATATTTTTTGCGGTCTATTTTTTAACGCCAAATAAGTGGCGCTCGCTAATTATCGTTATTGCGAGTTATATTTTTTATGGCTGGTGGCGAATAGATTTTCTGGCATTATTTTTTGGCATTACTGCTATCAATTACTGGTTGGGTTTGCGTATCGAGCAGGCCGAAACGAGGGAGAGAGCCAAGCGTTGGTTGTTGTTAGGCCTGGCAATTGATTTGGGCACACTGGGTTATTTCAAGTATGCCAATTTCGGTGTGGACTCCATGAATGCGCTGTTGGTATCTGCCGGTTTTGAGCCACTGGAATTGGGAAAAATTTTATTGCCAATTGGTGTTTCGTTTTATGTGTTTGAGTCCATCAGCTATTTGATGGATGTGTATCGCAAGGAAATTCCGGCTACGCGTCGTTTCCTGGACTTCTGCGCCTTTGTTGCACTCTTCCCCCATCTTATTGCCGGGCCAATTTTGCGCTTTAAAGATCTCGCTGATCAATTTGCCAATCGCACCCATACCTGGGATAAAACCGCTGAAGGTTGTAGCCGGTTTATGCAGGGGTTTATTAAAAAAGTATTTATTGCCGACACAATTGCTCCCTTGGTCGACCAAGCCTATGGCATGGAAAATATGACCACCGGTGATGCCTGGGTAGCGGCAATTGCCTACGCCATCCAGCTGTATTTTGACTTCTCCGGTTACAGTGATATGGCCATTGGGTTGGGCTTGATGATGGGGTTTCGCTTTATGGAAAACTTTAATCGCCCTTACGCAAGCCAATCTATTACTGAATTTTGGCAACGCTGGCACATTAGCCTTTCATCTTGGCTTAAAAATTATTTATACATTCCACTGGGTGGAAATCGCGGCAGTTCGGTGAATACCTATCGCAATTTATTTTTGACCATGTTGCTTGGTGGCTTATGGCACGGTGCTAACTGGACCTTTATTGTCTGGGGGGCATGGCATGGTACCTGGCTGGCAATTGAACGCGCACTGGGTTTAAAAACCGATTCAGGCTTTAAACCATTGCGCTGGATATTCACTATGTTGCTGGTGGTTATTGGTTGGGTGGTATTTCGTGCGGAATCCATGGCAGATGCATTGCGTATCTATGAAGCCATGTTCAGTTTTAGCAATTGGCAGTTAAGCCAGGTTTACGCGGATTCGATTACTCGCCAGCAATTACTCATGCTGGTGATTGCCTGCGGTGTTCTGGTATTTGAAGTTTGTCGCGCTCATTCTGGTTTCGTATGGCAGTGGAAGCGTAAATATTTTTCGGCGATGGGAGCATTGCTGCTACTTCCGCTGTTTATGTTGTCAGTGTTGAAACTGGCCGCCGAACTCTATTCACCTTTCCTGTACTTTCAATTTTGAGGTGAGTCATGCATTTAAAAACGGCTAATCCCTTATGGCATGGAATTTACTCTGCCTGTTTTGGATCGCTGGTTATCGCAGGGGCTATCTACAGCGGTGTTGCGTTGCGCGATTATCAACTGCAGGAACAAAAAAGTTTTTTAAAGGGACAGGTGGCGCTGGACATAGAGCATTACTACAACGAAAACTTTATCGCGCGCGATTTGGGGTCAAATCTCTGGGCCTTGATCAATTACAGCCTGTTTAGAGAGGGACGAGTCGGTGTAGTAATAGGCGAGGAGTCCTGGCTCTATACCCTGGATGAGGTCAAAGACTATCCCGAAGCAGCGCAAGACCTAACGACTAATTTGGCGGCGATTGATGCAGTTGCTGCACATGTTCGCGCACAGGGATCGGATTTATTAGTGGCATTGGTGCCAGAAAAAGCAGCAATTTATTCTGAATATCTGGGCCCCAGGCGCGTTGCTCCCATTCACTCGCAATTGTATGCGCAAGTTGTTAATCAATTGCGTGGGCAAGGCGTGGTTGTGGTGGATACTACTGATGCATTGATAAATGCAAAGCAGACAGCGACGACCTTTTTAAAAAGCGATACCCATTGGACCCCTTTTGGTGCTGAAGTTGTTGCCAAAGAAATTGCGCAAACACTAAAAAACTCCCTGCATCAGCCGTTGTTGGAACAACAAGTATTTTCATCACAGGATGATGAGCCAACTCACTTTCAGGGTGACTTGTTGAACTATATTCCGCTGGGAATATTTTCTGAGTGGGTTGATGTATCTGCTGACCAATTGGTAAAAACACGTACTCAAGTCGCTACGTCAACTGCTACTGCTGCAGATGATTTGTTTGGTGAATCATCAGCCGACATTGCGCTCGTAGGTACCAGTTATAGCGCTAACGCAAACTGGAATTTTGCAGGTGCACTGAAGCAGCATCTTGGTACTGATTTGGTAAATTATGCCCAGGAAGGCAAGGGGCCATTTGTGCCCATGACTGATTATTTAAATTCCGCCGACTTTACCAGTGCACCGCCAGCACTGGTGATTTGGGAAATTCCTGTGCGTTTTTTACCTGCACCCCAACCTAAAGAAAACATTGCTTCTCTATTGGCAATCCTAAAAGGAAATCAATGATGAAATCATTTTTGTTGACTGCTGTTTTTTCTATTGCCACTTTTGCTGTCTCGTTAACGCTGGCAGCAGACAATAAACTTTATGAAACCCCTCCACCCGGATCTGCCTTTGTGCGTGTGTTTAATTATCAGACGGATAACGCGATTGGCACTGTTAATCTTGGTAAAAAAAGCGTTGCACAAATTGCCCCGGGCAATAGTAGTGATTTTGTATTTGTCGACGCAAAACAAGCATCTATTATCCTGGATAAGGTGGATTATCCTGTTGCATTAACAGAAGGGAAATTTTTCAATTTGGTATTTGATGGCAAAGTAGTGAAAACCGTTGAAATTTCTGCATTGAAGGATAAGCGTAAAGGTTTGATCCATTTGGTGAATCTTACTGATCAACCAGTTGACCTTAAAACCCTTAAAGGCGATGTGGATGTGGTACCCGGCATTGCCAGTTTTAGCTCTGGAGAACGCGCTATTAATCCGGTAAAAATTGCATTTTCAGCGTATAGCGGAGGCCAGCGCTTGCTGGAAACCAGCGAAATTTATTTGGATCGCGGTCGCTCGGGTAGCCTGTTTGTGTTTAAAAAAAATGGCGCTGCTAGCTATTACTGGCTTGAAGACAAACTGGCGGCAACCAATAAATAAGGCCTGACTACATTACGTGGATGTACCTATTTCAATGTTAAAGAAAATTATTCAAGCTGCGCTTGGCGCTATAGGTTTATCAGTAATCGGCTCTTGTGCATTGGCGCAACAGTTTCCGGTATATGAGCTGGGCAAAGCGAAGTATGGTTGCGCAGCGGCGGCTGATATCAACAATTACAACAATTCCTATTTAGGCAGTTTTAAAACCCTGGTATTAGGTAAAGAGGATTGGCTCTTTCGCACCGGTACCGACATGTTGGGCTCCTTTGGGCCAGACGATGCATCCCTGGTGTTGTTAAAAAAGCTGGTGTCCAGTTTAAAAGCGAAAGGTATTCAGCTGATGGTGGTGTATGTGCCTACGCGAGGACTTTTGCACAATCGCTTTTTTGACGATGTAAATGCACGTGCCTATAACCATGAACAAGCACTGAATAACTATCGTCAGGCATTGGAGCGTATTCGCGCGCAAGGCATTGTAGTGGCTGACTATAGTCAATTGATAACGCAGCCACTAAGCGATGATTATTATTTCAAACGCGATCATCATTGGACGCCCTTTGGTGCCAAAGTGACTGCACGAGTTGCTGCAGACTATTTAAGGTCTCAACAGGTTACGGAGGGTTTTGCACCGCAAACTTTTGTGAATCGCCCTGAAGGGGTGTTCGGGCGGGACGGCACTTTACAGTTAGCCTGGAAAAGTTTATGCGACCAGCAATTTCTCAAACAGTTTGTTCCCTTTTATGTGCATGAGCGCGGTGAGTCTTCTGTCGCGAATGCAGAGGATGCGTTATTTTCCGATGAGTCAGTACCAGAAATCAGTTTGGTCGGTACTAGCTTTAGCGCGGATCTAAAATTTAATTTTGTGGGCTTTTTGCGCGAGTATTTAGGTACAGATATTACAAACCTTTCTATTGAAGGCGGTGGTTTTGATGGCTCTCTATTGCAGACTCTCAATGACCCTGAGTTTCTGGCTAATCCGCCCAAATTATTGATTTGGGAGCTGCCTGCATATTATCGTTTGGACGAACGCGAGTTTTATCGTCAAGCGATGCCTTTGATAAATTCTTCCTGCGAAGGAAAAACACCGGTGTTATCTGAAACTGTTAAATTGAAACCTGGAAAAAATGAGTTCTTATTTAACGCCGGCGGTGCTGATAGCGAGCGGGTTGATAATATTGATAACAAAAATCACTTTATGGAATTGCAGTTTTCGGATACCAACTTCCGCAAGCTGGATATGGTAATTTGGCATTTGAATGGCCGTCGCGACACAGTGAAAATCGAGCGCAGCGATACTGTGGAAATGAATGGGCGTTTTGTGTTTGATTTAAAAGATGAAAATGAGTGGGCTGATTTTATTTACCTTTCTTCTGAAATCAACATTCCTGAAAACTATACCGATCTGTCGGTGAATGTGCGTTTATGTAAACGTTAATAGATATAGGTAGTTAAACTATGAAAGCGATCAGCGGTATCTTGGCATTAATTATGTTGAGTTGTGTGGGTAATGCCTACGCAGATATCAAAATTCCTGCCGGGTTTAAACGTGCGCCGCTTATGCCGAATAACAATCTCAACATATCTTGCCCCAAGGCGCCACCCCCTTTTAAGGGGAGTTTGCTATTTACTAGCAAGTATGAAGGTACCGATGATGCTAACTCGATTGTGAATCCGGATGCGCTGGATGATTATCTGGAACAAACCAATGATATGACTGAGTTGCAACGGGTGATTGCAGATTTGAGCAATAAATATTTGCGCACTGGCAATGTAATTTATCGTAATTGCGCGCTGGACGTTTTATCGGCCTGGGCACAGTCAGATGCTTTATTGAGTAAGTCGAGCAACCACACCGGTGCGGCCGTCAGAAAGTGGACTCTCGCCGCTATTGCTGCAGGTTACGCAAAAATTGTTTTTTCTAGTGCTCCACAACCTGCAATAGCTCCAACGCAAAAGCAATTAATAGAAGGCTGGCTGGAAAAAATGGCTGTGCAGGTAATTGCTGATTACGCAACAAATTCAGTGGAAAAAGTCAATAATCATGACTACTGGGCAGCTTGGGCGGTGGGGGTGTCTGCGACCTTTTTAAATCGTACGGACTTGTTGCAGTGGTCTTATGAAAAATATGTTCAGGCTATGGGGCAAGTGGATATTAAAACCGGTTATTTACCTAATGAATTAAAACGTAAGGGTTTGGCATTAAGCTATCACCACTATGCGGTTCAACCTTTGGTGAGCCTTGCGGTATTGTTGAAAACAAATGGATATGAGGTGTTTAAGCACAATAACTCTGCGCTAGAGCGGTTAGTATCCGCTACATTGAGGGCAACGGTTCGACCTCAGCTTATGGCTGAGGTCGCTGAAGAAAATCAGAAAACCGATAAGCTCGTTTCCGGGTCAGGTTTGTCTTGGTTAGAGCCTTGGTTGGTGTTAAAACCTGATGCCATCATTCCTTTTCGCTGGCAACAGCTTAGGCCAATGACATCAAGCCGGTTAGGGGGGGATCTTACGCTGATCTATGCGGAAAAATATGTTGAAAAATCCAGTTCATACTTGAGTCATCCTCGGCCGCCGCTGATTAATCAGATTAATGCGTGGCCGTACGGGAGAAATATATTTGACGATAAAGTGTTTGCTTATTATCGACGCAATTTCAACCGTACGACTCCATTAATTTGAAATACACTGGAATCCCAATTAATACGTTCAATGGAAAGGTAACGCCAAGTGCCGCGAAAATCGCCAGGCCGACATCGGCTTCTTTTATCGCGGCTTTAATGGCTGCGGGTGCGGCGATATAGGATGCGCTAGCGGTTAATGATGCGAGAATTAATGTGCTTCCAATTGGCAGCTGTAATGCGAATCCAGCCGCTGTTCCTATCAATGCCAGTGCGAAGGGCGCAAGCAACGCAAAAGTGATCAGTTTCCAGTGCTGAATTGGAAATGGATTTAAATGTTGTGAGGCGCAGACCCCCATTTCCAGTAAAAACAACGCGAGCAGGGCTTTGAAGGCGCCGAGAAACAAGGGAGCTACGTCCTTGCTGCCATCCGGGCCGTAGAGGTAGCCAATAATCACTCCACCCGTCAGTAACACAACGCCGCGACTGGTAAGGGCTTCGTGCCAAATTCCCTTCATGCTGCTGTTATTTCCGGTGGCTTTCTTGAACAACAAAATTCCCACCACAATGGCAGGCAGTTCCAGCAGCACCAGGTACAAGGTGGTTTGCGGGGCGATGGTCAGGTTATTCACCTCGGCGAAGGCGAGGGCAACCGCGAAGGTACCGGCGCTGGCAGAACCGTAGTGCGCGGCGATGCTGGCGCTGTTCGCGGTATTTAGTTGGACGAATTTGCGCAACAGCGGGTAGAGCAACAAGGGAATCGCAATCCCCAACAGAAGCACCGTAATGACTTCTGGCAGCAGCTGCCAATTCACATTGCCGTGTAGCGCCAGCCCACCTTTCAGCCCCAGGGTAAGCATCAGCAGTATGCTCAGGGTGTCGTAAGCCGCCTTGGGCACTTTTAAATCTGACTTGGCTACCCCGGCCAGAACGCCGAGCAGGAAAAACATAATGACGATATCGGGCATGGACATAACCTCTTAACTTGCCGGAATTAACGGTATTCAAGGTTATTTTGGCGACTCTTTTGAATAGATGATAATTAATGTTTATGATTATTAATATTGAGGATTGTCTATATATGTTTGTAAGAGGCCCGCTGTGAATATTCGCCATCTCACGTTTCGCCTGTTGCAGGTGTACATCGCGGTGATCCGCACTGGCTCCATTTCCCAGGCCGCAGTGCAATTGCATTTGACCCAGCCAACCGTATCCCAGCAGATAAAGCGTTTGACGGAGGCGGTCGGCGAGGAGTTGCTGGAGCTGCGCGAGGGCCACTATCAACCCACCTATGTGGGGCGCGAGCTATACCATGCTGCTCTGGACGCCTTGGGGCGGTTTGATGATTTCAATAGTTTTTTAAGTGAGGCGGCGCAGGGTGATAAGGGGCATTTCAGTTTGGGAGTTGTAACTACCGCGCAATATGTATTGCCATTGTTGTTAAGCCCCTATACCCAACAGTATCCGGGCGTGGATGTGACTTTTAATATTGGCAATCGCGGCAGTGTGTTGCAGCGATTCCAAAATGAGCTGGATGATCTGTATTTATTTAGTCATCCACCCACGGGTGATCATGTGGTGAGCGGCAGATTTTTACGCAACCCGCTGGTACTGATCGCGCCTTTGCATCACTGGGCGGCGAAAAAGAAATCGCTGACATTTTCTGAGTTGATGAATGAGCGATTTTTAATGCGCGAACCAGGTAGTGCTACGCGCATGGTGTTTGAAAATTGGCTGCGCGAGCAAAATTATCAGCTGCATAACACCTTGCAAATTGAGAGCAACGAAGTGATTCGGATGAGTGTGGAAACTGGTTTGGGGTTGGCCGTACTTTCCGAACATACCCTGGCGCAAGCCAATGCCAAGGTAGTTATTTTGCCGGTAAAGGATTTCCCCCTCACCAGTCACTGGTATCTAGTCCGTCATGGCGACCGGCGCTTGCCAGTCGCCGCGCATAATTTCATCCGTTATATGAATGCGCATTTAGGCGAGTGGGTGAATGAAAAATACATCCGTAATGAACTGGATTTACTGTTGAGCGGGAACGGATAATTCCAGACGTGTAACGACGGGAAAATGATCCGATGGGAACAGTCCGTTGTAGGTAGTGGTGTCCACCTGGTGCATGAGGACTTTTGCATCTTTTTTTACAAAGATGAAATCGATTTTGTTATCCACTTCGGCATTTTTTCCAAAATCATTAAAGGTTTTGTTGCCGCCCGTTGCCGGGGTTGTGGCTATTTTTCCTGCGTCAGCAAGGGTTTGGGTAATAATTTCGTAGCCTTTTGCATCGGCCTTAAAATTAAAATCCCCTGTCACTACATAATTGTCCTGAGGGCTGAGTTTAGCAACCTCGGCGAGTAGAAATTTTGCGCTTTCCTGGCGAGCGATTTCACCTTCATTATCGAAATGGGTGTTGAAGACCAGCAGGTTTTTTTTATTCAGTGTGTCGGTTAATTTGGCGATACTGAGTGTGCGGCGATAAGAAGCATCCCAGCCGCGTGACACTTGCTGCGGCGTTTGCGACAGCCAGAGTGTTTGTTGGCCTTGCAGGGCAAAGCGGTTATGGCGAAATAAAATGGCAGTGGTCTCGCCTTTTTCTTTTCCATCTTCACGGCCTACACCAATCCAGGAATAGTCATCCAGCATTTCTACCAAATCCTCTACTTGCGGAACTTCTGCTTCCTGCAGGCCGATAACATCCGGGTTATGCATTTTAATCAGATGTGCCACCAGGTATTTACGCTTTTTCCAGTAGTTGGTGTTTTCGGGAGGCTCACAGGAGCCGCAACGAATGTTGTACGTCATTACATCCAACGATTGTGCATGGCTTAAGCCGGAATAACCGAGGAGGGCAAGCAGGACAAGAAAACGTTTCATGATGTTGACTCCGGTTTTTCTGTTTGGCAACGCCAGCAATAGTCAAAGGCAGGCTCATTCATTTCCTGGCATTGGCTGCAGATCCATTGCGGTAAGCTGGATGATGAAAATGCGGTTTCAATTAATGCCGCCGCGCGTTCGCTGTGCGCGTCATTCACTACCCATAATTCCGGCCAGCTACTGATAGGTGCTAATTCCCCGATGGCGCTGGCCGCGAATTCATTTTTCCACACACATTCAATACCAGCTTGTTCCAACAGGTTGTGGGCATTGCTGACAAGCAGCCGGTTTTCGTGAGTGTAGACGAGTTTCATCGTAATTCTTCTCTACTGGGGGTTATGTAGGCTGACATCTTTAAAGGTTTTTAAGTTGTCGCTTTCATGTTCAATTAATTCATCGCCGTGCTGATCGATAAACAAGACTGGCAGTTGATTGGCGTTAGCGACTTTTAATCCTTCTTCACTACCCATGCACAGTAATGCGGTAGACCACGCATCAGCAATGGTGGGATTTTCGTGGAATATCGTTACTGATACCGTGTTGTGCTCGACAGGTTTTCCGGTACGGGCATCCAAAATATGACTGTAGCGTTTGCCGTTGCTATCAAAGAAATGGCGATAGGTGCCCGACGTCATCAACGCCATAGGTGCACCCGAATCAAAGCTGGCAATCTTGTGCAGTTTGCGCTCGTTGGGCAATGGTTTTTCTACGGCAATTCGCCAGGGCTCGCCGTTCGGCTTTTTGCCGCGCGTTTGCAATTCACCGCCAATTTCCACCAGATAATTTTGCACACCATATTGCTCCAATATTTTTACGATACGGCCCACGCTGTAGCCCTGGCCGATGGAGGAAATATCTACCCGCAATTCCGGGAGTTGCTTGCGTAAATGTGTGCTATCGATTGTTTCCAATTTATTGAGGCCCACCGTGCCGAGTGTTTGTGCAAGCGCTTCCTCGGTGGGCGGCGAAAATACGTCCTTTTTAAAACCCCATAAATCAAACAGGGGTTTAATCGTCAGGTCATAGCAACCACTGCTCGCCGTATATACCTTGCGCGCTTCTTCAACCAATGCGACCAGTTCGGCATCGGCGGTTAATACTTCGGTAGTTTTTTGCGCGTTAAATTGTTCGATGGCCGAATCATCGCGATAGTTCGACAGCGCCTTATCGATACGTGCAAATTCATCGTTTACGGCAGTTTCAATCGCGTTTAATGGAGTCTTCGAATCCGCGGGTAATTCAAAGGTGAGGTTGTAAGTCGTGCCTTGGGCGGCGCCGTGGATTTTGCTCAGCTCAGGTGCTTTGCTGCAGCCTGCCAGCAGTGCGATGGCCAGCCCCAGACCTAAATAGCGACGAGGGGAGGGCGATGCAGTTGTTGCGATGAACATAGGAAAACTCCGTAAATCGAATTAAATCAGTGGCGGGCATTATAGCGGGCGATCGACTACGGATAAGCATGTTTTTTGCGCAATACCGGGTTATCATCAAAACTTAACCTAAATTATCGCTTCGTTTAAAGGAGTAATCATGCTCTATTCTGCCAACCAAACCAGCGCGCGGCTGCTGTTGGAATTTGCCCAAAGCAAATGGATTGATAACAACACAAATGCTGACTTGCAGGATCACCAGCGCTATCTGCTACTGCATGACCTCTATATCAAAGCGCGCAGCTTTAGCATTATCAACAAAGTGACTTTCTGGTTTGCGTTGCTTGGTGGAATCGCGGTGGTGATGTGGCCGATGACAGCAGAGTTATCCAAATCCTTTAATTGGGACAAGGATTTTTTTACGTCTGCCATTGTGCAAACCACGATCACCGCATTTGCGGGCCTCGCGTTTGCCATTTACTCTCACTATAAAAAACGCCAACTGTTCGTAGAAAATTTAATGCGTTCGATTGTGTATGCCGATGATTGGGAGCCTGCGATGGCAGAGCGCGTAATCAAAGAAATGGAGCGCATTGATTCTGGCTTTGGTTTTGCAGAGACCTTGGGAAAAAAATCCAAAACCACCAAGACGTGAGCTTGGTTTGTTCGAGTAACTATTCATGCCGCATCGCGCACATTTGTTTTCTCTTCGTATTGCGCACGCGGTACGTGAAGCCTGTTTTTTGGAAACCTATGGTGCGCGACGCTTGCGGCGCGATCTGTTAGCGGGCATTACCGTAGGCATTATTGCCATTCCACTGGCGATGGCTCTCGCTATTGCTAGCGGTGTGCCGCCGCAATATGGTTTATATACCGCAATTGTTGCGGGATTTTTAATTCCCTTGCTTGGCGGTTCGCGATTCAGTATTTCCGGCCCTACGGCGGCGTTCGTGGTCATCCTCTTCCCCGTTGCACAACAATATGGTTTGGGCGGATTATTGGTGGCTAGCCTTATGGCAGGTGCCATCATGATTGCTATGGCGCTACTGCGCTTGGGGCGGTTGATCGAATATATTCCGGAGGCGGTGACGCTGGGTTTTACGGCGGGCATCGCGATTGTCATTGCCACATTGCAAATAAAAGATTTTCTGGGGCTGCAAGTGCAATTGCCGGCACATTATCTGGAAAAAGTAGCGCTGTTGTTTCAGCAGCTGCCCTACATCGATTGGCCAAGCGTTGCTGTAGCATCAACCACTCTGTTGATGATGTTGCTGTGGCCATTGTTGAAGTCGCCGCTCCCTCCTCATTTACCTGCAATTATTGTAGGTAGTTTGCTCGCATTTTTTTTCAATCAACAGGGGTGGATCGTCGACACTATTGGTTCGCGTTTTTCATACACCCTGCCGAATGGCGTTACCGGTTTTGGTGTTCCGCCACAATTGCCGGAATTGATCTGGCCTTGGGACCAGTTGGGTGCTCATGGTGAGCCTATCCGTTGGAATTCGCGTGTGCTGCAGGATTTGCTGTCTGCCGCCTTTGCGATTGCCATGCTCGGCGCGATCGAATCGCTTCTTTGTGCGATGGTACTGGATGGGATGACCGGCAAACGCCACAGTGCCAATAGCGAATTAATGGGGCAGGGGATTGCCAATATGATCACGCCGTTTTTCGGTGGTATTACGGCGACCGCTGCATTGGCACGTTCGGCGGCGAGCGTAAAAGCGGGGGCGGAATCCCCAGTGGCGGGTATGGTGCATGCGCTGGTGGTGGTGCTGGGGTTGGTGGCGCTGGCGCCGCTGCTGGCTTATTTACCCATGCCGGCCATGGCGGCATTACTGGTGATGGTGGCTTGGGGTATGAGCGAAGCGCACAAAGCTGTACATCTGGTAAAAACCGCGCCACGCGGTGATATCTGGGTGTTTGCTGTCTGCTTATTACTGACCGTATTTTTCGACATGGTGATTGCGATTACGATGGGAATAGTGCTGGCGGCATTGTTGTTTATGAAAGAAATTGCATCGATGACGCATATAGACGATCTCACCAAAGAAAATCAGCATTTACTTCCCAAGAATTGGAGGGTACTTCACATCAGTGGCCCGCTATTTTTCGCTGCTGCCGATCGAGTATTCAGCGAACTTGCACGCCTCTGCGAGGATGACCAACATATTATTTTATCGTTTAAGGATGTGTCGGTGTTGGATTCTGGAGGGCTGTCAGCGCTCGGTAAATTAATTGATAAATGCCAGCACAATCAAACCGAATTAATACTCACGGATATTCCAGTGCCGATTGGCCTCATCATGGAGCGTGCGCACGTTAAGCCACGCGCCGGCACCTTAAGATTTTGTCATTCCTTAAAAGAAGCATTAGCCGCCACGGCGTCGTAATTGTGCCACCACCGAAATATTCTCAAAAAATGTTTGTTCGAGAAAAACTAACCCCAGGGTAAATTCTGGCGTTTAGGTTCGCGGATTGTTTGACAGCGCTGTCATCATGAAATATTTTGCTCTTCGTTATTCGATCTTCATGGAGTGCATGAACGTGAAAGTGTTTTTCATAGGATTGATTTCTGGTGTTATGGGGACTCTTTTTTTTAATAAGATTTTTTTTGACTCTGAGCGTCAAGTTAATCGTCCTGCTGAGCAACTTATTGCGCTGCCGGTTGATTACACAGAGCATCGCGATACTTTTGATGTGGGTGTAAAAGATGTAGCAGAAATTGTTGCTCACAATAAATCGCTCAGCGGAAAACTGACAAAAATGGAATCTATGAATAATTCTTCCTCGTCAATAAAAATCGCTTCTCCCGCGCAACCCTGTGACTATTCGTTAATTTCTGAACTCAACAATATTGGGCGGCTGAATGGCCAATCTGTAGGCCATCTATTGAGTGTCACCGAGGAAAGTTTCGCGTCTGAAATTGCTGATCGAAATTGGGCGAGTGACTATGAGCGCACTTTGAAAAGTATGTTTCAGGATAATGATGCGATTGCGGACTATGTGCCAGAACAAATTGAGTGCCGTGAAAAAAGTTGCAAAATATCTATTCCAGGAGCCGATTCACAAAATCAATCAATAATGAGCGAAAATTTGTTAAAGACGATTGTCAATAATTCTCAAGGGGTTAATGGCAAGGCCTCCATTTTTTATGACGAAAGTAAGAGTAAATTGATTGTGTATTTGGCTCGCAATGAAAATTAATTTGATATGAAAAAGGAGTGGTGGGCTCGTTGCTAATTGACCAATAGCAGCGCATCTTGCTGATGAAAAAGGCTTAAGGATTTGTCGGTTAACTTCATTACATAAAAGGAGAAAGGAGTGTTTATGAAAACTAAAGTTATTGGAATCATGGCGGCAGCAGCGTTCGCATTTTCGGCTCAGTCTTTTGCTGACTATAACGTTACTGTTGACACAAGCGCTTGCAGTTGGAGTACAACGTCATCTGGGGTGAGTGGGGGTGCAGGTGTAGGGACTGTCTATTGGTATAATGCTAGCCTGGTTTGTCCGAGTGGAACTTTGGCAACGAAATCCTGGTGGACATCTACCAGCGGACAGTCTAGTTGTTCCATTAATGCCGTAAGCCCCTATAAAATCAATGGTAATTGTAATAGTTATTCCATTTATTACACTGTAGTTGAGGTGCCGCCAGGTCCCGCCGGCGCTGCTTGTACCTGGACTACCTATCCAACGGGTGGGGCTGGTATGGGTAATGTTAGGGCAGAGTTTTATTCACCAATTGGTACCTGTGTAGATAAAACTAAAGTAGTTGAATACAGAAGTAACGTTTATTACTCAACTTATTATTTGCGTTAATGGTATTAAAGATAGCCGTCAGCAAGCGATCTGACGGCTATCTTAATCAGTCGATTGGTCAAATTGGGTCGCTTTCGCCACCGAACGCGGCGAGTAAAGCGGTGATAAAATTTTTCAGCTCCATCGCCATAATGGCAAAGTCGGCATCAAATTGTTCGGCTTTGCTTTCCGGGTTGCGCTCGTTAGCTTTATCGCTAATCACATCTTCAAACTTCACGCGCTTGATACCCAGCTGGTCATCGATAATGCAGCTGATGGCCTCTTTCCACACCAGTGCAATTTTACTGACGTGCATACCGCTCTCGAGATGATTGCGAATTTCCGCAGCGGTAAGGTCCAGCTTTTTGCAGCGCACTACGCGGCCATCTTTGGTGGCTTGCAGCTCTACTTCCTCGCCCAACTCAAATTGATGTGGCGCCTGGCTTTCGCGCAACCAGTGAGTCATCACTTGGGTGGGAATATTTTTGGGGGCGATAGGCAAACAGCGCAAGCTGCCTAATGCTTCGCGTAATTTGCTCAGCAAATCTTCCGCGCGTTTCGCAGACGATGAATTCACCACAATTAATTTTTCTTGCGGTGCTATGTAGGCGTAATCCAGCGTGGAACGGGTAAAGGCTTTGGGTAGCAATGAAAAAATAATTTCATCTTTTAAAGAGTCGCGCTCTTTGCGGCCTACCGGGCGCGATTCCGCTTCGTTAATCGCTTGAACTTTTTCTTCCAGCGCCTCTTTGATCACGCCGCCAGGGAGAATTTTTTCCTGCTTCTTGGCGCAAATCATGATGTAGCCATTGGTAACATGCACAAACTCGCTGCCGTGGCGACCGAGCGGGAATTCAAAACCATAGCGCAGAGGATCAAGGCTACCGCAGGGGTTAAAGCAAAACTCGGCGAGTTTTTCATTCAATTCTTCGGTGGAAATAGTCCACTCTTCGGTTAAGCGATACAACCGTAAATTTTTAAACCACATGGAAAATCCAATAACAAAAAAATATCTTTCAACCGGCTATCCAGGTGCGATAAAGCAGGGGTTCCGGGGTTCTCTTTGAGACTGTCGGAGACATGGATGTCGACGGCAAGCCTCCAGGGACGGATTCACGGCGCGTCTCAAAGAGAACCCCGGAATCCATGCTGGTGTTTAATAAACAGAAAAGTTTTGGTGGGGAATTGAATTGGTTATTCAATTCTCATTTTTTTGTGAACGGAATTAACCAACAATATCCAGCAACTCAACATCAAAAATCAGCGCCGAATAAGGCTTGATGCTAGCGCCTGCGCCACGCTCACCGTACGCCAGGTTGTGCGGAATGTACAAACGCCACTTGGAGCCAACCGGCATTAATTGAAGTGCTTCAGTCCAACCCGCGATAACGCCGCCTACCGGGAAGTCGATGGGCTGGCCACGATTTACCGAGCTGTCGAACACTGTGCCGTCAATCAGAGTACCGTGGTAATGGGTTTTAACCTTGGAGGTTTTGGTTGGAATCGCACCGGAACCTTGGGTAATTACTTCGTACTGCAAACCGGACGCAGTCACGGTGATCCCGGCTTTTTTGGCGTTCTCGGCTAAAAACGCCTCGCCTGCTGCCGCTAAAGTTTTGCTTTGTTCGGCTTCTTTGGCTTGCATGCGCTCGTTAACCTCGCCAAAGGCAGCTTGCATTTGTTCATTGCTGTAGGGCATTTCTACACCATTCAATGCATCCAGCAAGCCCTGGGCAACTGCCGCTGGGGACACACCATCAAACGGATTGTCGGCCAATTGTTGGCCCATTTGGCGACCGATACCGTAACTTACAAGCTCTTCAGTGCTGTAATTGTTGGACATAAAACATTCTCGCTGTGCTGAAAAATAAAAAGCCCCGCACAGGGCAGGGCCGCTTAAAAGGTGGGGCAGTCTAGCAGATACGAGGGCTAATCTGTCTCGGAGTTTTTGAGTTCGGCGGCGTTTTCTTCCGGCGCCAATACATGCACCTCGCGGATAAAAATCCCCCAGAAGGCGATAAACAGAGCGGCCACCAAGGGGCCAATAACAAAGCCATTGATTCCGAATAAGCCCAGGCCGCCGAGGGTGGAAAGCAACACTATGTAGTCAGGTAGTTTGGTGTCGCGGCCTACGAGTATCGGGCGCAGAATGTTATCCACCAAACCAATGACGCCCATGCCAAAGGCGATCAGGATAATGGCTTTTACATTAGCGCCGGTGGCAAATAAATAGAGGGCAACCGGTGCCCAGACAATTGCCGGGCCTACCGCCGGAATCAGCGACAGCACTGCCATAATCACCCCCCACAAAAGCGCGCCGGGAATTCCCAGTGCCCAGAAAATCAATCCACCCAGACTGCCTTGAATAATGGCAATCACCATATTGCCTTTAATGGTTGCGCGGGTAACTTCGCCGAACTTGGCAAACAGCATGCGTTCGCGCGCGTCCCCTAATGGTAGTGCGCGAATTAATAACTCGAGCAGCTGTTGGCCGTCGCGCAGCAGGAAGAAAGTCAGGTACAACATCAGGCAGATATTCAGCAGCAACTTGAAGGTATTTTGGCCGATACTCAGCGCGTTCTGCGCCAGCCATTTACCGGCGGTCATACTGAAGCTGAGAGCGCCCTCTTTGATTTTGGCGATATCGACTCCGAAGCGATCCAACGTTTGTTGGACAGCGGGAAATGCGGTGCGCACCTGCTCGATATATTGGGCTGGATTTACCTCGCCTTCCTCCAGCTTTTGGTAAAAGGCGGCGCCTTCCGCGACCACTGAGCTAATGAGAAATATGACTGGCAATACGACAACCAGGATGCACGCCGTGAGGGTGAGCAGGGCACTGAGGTTGGTGCGGCCTTTAAGCACATCCAACAGTTTTAGCTGTAGGGGATAAAAAATCACGGTGATGGCGCACGCCCAAAAAATAGTGCCAAAGAAGGGTTTAAGGATTAGTAAAAAACCGGTGGTCACAATCAGTAAAAACAGCAGAAACGTACGGGTTTCCAGTTTTTGTTGCATGGCGCTTGTCCTTCACAGAGCGGGGTGAATGGTGGGTGACTATACGGGAGCGAGGCGAGAGTGTCATCTGTACACTGTGACGCCCGAGCCGGCAAAGTGGCTACTAATCTTCTATGCTTCGAGAATATTCACTGGCTGTCGGGCATCGTGCTGATGTTGGTAACCAAATTCCTCGTTAAATGGGCAATTGTTCTGTTGCGCCTGCCGCCCTGGCGACTTATCTGCGCGCTTGGTATAGGCGCGAGCAATTGGGCCTATTCTGCCGACGATGGCAAAGTCCATATTGAGGTACAGGTGCAGGCCACTGAGTTGGAGCAGCCGGTAGATTACTTTACCAGTCTGTTAGTGCTCGCTCTGAATACCAGCAAAGCGGATAACGAAGTCATCGATATTGAATTTTCCGAGCGCGATTATTCCCAGGCGCGCTGGATTCACATAGCACAAAACGACACGCGCGCTCTGGTTATCTGGACCATGACCGACAAGGAGCGCGAACAGCAGCTGCGACCTATCCGTATCCCCTTGTTCAAAGGTTTGTTTGGCTACAGGGTGTTTTTAATTCGCGCTCATGAGCAGGCTCGTTTTAATCAAATAAAAACGCGGGAGGATTTGGCGAAATTGCTGGCAGGACAGGGAACTCATTGGCCGGATACTCCTATCTTGCAACACAATGGGTTGCGGGTAACTACCGCTGAAACGACGGAATCGCTGTTTCGCATGATTAACGCCAAGCGATTTGATTATTTTCCGCGCGGTATTTCCGAGGCCTGGTTTGAACTGGCACAACGACGCGAAAAAAATCTGGAGGTCGAGGAAAATATTTTGCTCTACTATCCAACAGCGCTGTATTTTTTTGTCAATAAAAAGAATGAAGCACTTGCGAAACGTATTGAGCAAGGTTTGGAAATGTTAATCGACAACGGTAAATTTGATGAGTTTTTTTATAATCATCCGCGCGTGAGTTCGGGGTTGGAACGGCTCACCAATCGCCATGTTATTTACCTGGAAAATCCACTGCTCCCGGATGAAACACCACTTGCAAATCCGCGTTATTGGATTGATTTAAACGCGCGTAATGCACAGGCCCGCCAGTCTATCCCGACCTCGCACGCCCTACATCAGTGATGAATTTTTTCGGTGGGATTGGCGCAACTGGATGCGGCGGTTTTATCACAGCCGCTGCATCCACCACAGGCAGCGGACTTTTTAGATGAGAAGAACCAGCGGCGCAGCAGGAATAGCGCGGCTGCCAGTACGCAACATCCTACAATCATTTCTTGCCATGGAAAGTCCTGCCACATCATCGCCTCCGGGATTAACGG
>JACCEA011165514.1_pt1 | contig 28732 bp, 25 predicted proteins | sample 7449851 | NCBI WGS metagenome assembly JACCEA01 (sample SAMN15323453, study PRJNA562643) | freshwater metagenome | isolation source: river surface water | place: USA:Blue River Watershed | collected 2017-08-18
GATTGACTCCGAACTAGACCTGCTCGATGATCAATTGAAAAATTCCGTCTCCCAATTAACTGCCATTTACCATTTTCTTAACGAATTACTTATCGGAGGAGGAGGCCAACAACAAACCGTCACTGTCGCCTCACTCAAAAAACGCGGGACCGGCACCAGCTCCAAAAAAAAAACACCCGTTGTCCCTGAATCGATGGATATCGCAAATGATGATAATAACACCGATAATAATAATCCGTTCAATATACAATCTATCCCTACTTGTACCTCCTCCACCAATTGGATTTATTTAGCTTCTTCCACTAAACGCGGCATTTGGCTTGAACTCACCAAAAAACGCAGCGACGTTCTCCTCGAAAAACTCGCCTCCATGTCGGGAAATCAAATACAACTCTCTTACAAGGATATTTATGGGGTGGACGTTTATTTCCAATTGCCTGTAGGGGATATATCCTTTCGCAACACTGGGTCCGGCGAAAAAGTCTTTGTCGATAGTTCCCTCATTACATCCCTTTACCAAACAATTGGCCAACAACAATTTCACCTACGCCATCGTGTCAATTTGCTCTTCCGACAATTCATCCAGGTGCTCGATAAAGACTGGACACCCCACATTGTTTGCGCCGCCAATATCCTCAAAGAAATTGATGTTGTTTCCACCAAAGCCCACCTCGCACATAAATACAAATATTGCCGTCCACAAATTTTGGCTGCTTCTGATACTGATGCTTCTTACGTCAAATTCAAAGGCCTCCGTCACGCCCTCATCGAACATATTAACACCACTGAAACCTTCGTCACCAATGACATCGATTTAGGCAACCATCAACCACAACAAGGCATCCTCCTGTACGGAACAAATGCAGTTGGTAAAACCAGTATCATACGCGCCATCGGTATCGCCGTCATACTCGCACAAGCTGGTATGTTCGTCCCCGCACAATCCATGCAATATTTCCCCTACAAGCAAATTTTCACACGTATTGTCGGGAATGACAACTTATTCAAAGGCATGTCCACTTTCGCAGTCGAAATGTCCGAATTAAACACCATCTTACGCATGCGCGACCAATCCAGCCTCATTCTCGGCGACGAATTGTGTTCAGGCACCGAAACCGATTCCGCACTCGGTATATTCGTCGCCAGTCTCGAAGACCTTTATCGCGCCAACTCCACCTTCATTTTCGCAACCCATTTCCATGAAATCGTCACATGGAACGAAATTGCCAAAATGGATCGCCTTAAATTAAAACACCTCTCCGTCATTTTTGATCCCTCTACTGGCAAACTCATTTATAACCGCAAATTACAAGATGGATCCGGTGAAAGCACCTATGGCCTTGAAGTATGCAAATCCCTCCGTTTACGGTGCGATGTCATCGACCGCGCATTCGAATTACGCGAAAAATATTCAAATACAACAAATGTATTAGCCAATATGCACAAATCACACTATAATGCCAAAAAACTTGTAGGGGGAATGTGTGAAAAATGCGGATTATTCCCTGGAAAAGAAGTTCATCACATCCAACACCAGGCTTCCGCCGATTCCGACGGATTCATTTATCGCGATGGATATGCCCCCATGCATAAAAACAATTTGGCGAATTTAATCACTTTGTGCGAATCATGTCACCACGCCGAACATCATCACGACCATTCTTCTCGACATAATCAATAAAATACTTATTTGTTTTTTTTTGTTTTTGTTTTTGTTTTTGTCCTGTTATTTTTATTTTATTTGTTTTGTATAAAAATAAAAATAATTTTTTTTGTTAAATTTTTGATTTGATTTGTGATTCGATTTGTGATTCGATTTGAAAAAAAAAAAATAAAAATAATAAAAAATAACTTGTAAAAAATAAAATAACTTGTAAAATAAAATAACTTGTAAAAAATGAAAATCAATACTTTTTTAGGATATGCTCTCGCCGCCGTTTGCGCCATTTTAATTTATTTTATTGTTTCTTATTATGTTGGACAACGATTTAATCAAATGGAAGGGTTCGACACCCTCACTGATTCCCTCTCTACGAAACAAACCGAAATCGATAGAAAAATTACTAAATCAACCGAAATTGTCAATCAAATCGAAACACTTCAAAGACAAGGCAATGAATCAAATGAAGATTTTTACACCGCATTATATACCAATTTCGATGACATCATCCAATTATGCAAAGATCAAAAAAATCTCATCAACGACGAAATTAATACATTGAAAACACAACTTACCACCCAAAAAACTGCCGTTACTGCCGCCGCAAATACCTCAGACGTCGCGAACAAACAAAAAGACGTTTTCCTCACACAAGAACAATTAGCCAGAGATTATTCCCTACTGGTTATTTCCAATATGATCATGATACAACAATACAACAATATTATTCATAATAAACTTTTAAATATCAATGACTTTAAATATAAAAACAAACTACAAAAATGGATGACCAACCCTGACAATTCCAAAACAACTGCAGAAAATGTTAACAATTACAAAAAAACAGGGATCCATCCTATATATGAAATAATAGACACTGTGTACATTGAAATGATTAATGACAATTTACTCAATATCTGGAAAGATGTAAAGGATACCATGAAATTGTATAATGTCACTGTTTTACCCACACCTTCCGCTTTAACTGTCAATCAAGTAATTACCGACAAAATCATTAAAACCGCGTTTTGCAATAAAATCTCCCTCATGTATTACCGTCAAACATCCCTCATGGAATATGGTGATCACGTCGTCGTAAAAGAAACGAGCGACTCCATTAAATCCCGTATCACCACAATCAATCAAAATTTAAGCGACGAAAAAAATGGCATCAGAACATTTAATGACAGTTTGCCTGTAGGGGAAAAAATGACGACACAAGCCCTTTATGAGGCCATCAGTCAAAATTGCGATGTGGTCGGCGGATACGCCGACTCTAGTGGTAACATTTACTATTCTCCCGGACGCACTGACATACAATATCACTCGTCCCCTTCATTTACTCCTGGTCCAAGTAATGACGATATAAGTGTCGACTACATGCAATTTGCCCCCGGGTCCAGTATCAATGGCGTCTCCTCTGATCTTTATGGCCCCAGTTTCCCCGACAGTCCACAAACACTCGGTGACGTATTTATTGGACCTGCCCCCGCCAACAGTCTTACCACCTCCGTAATCACGAATGTCCCTTTTGATCCAACACACGCTGGCGGATTTTGCAGCACCATTCCAAATGATTCTATGGCCCTAGAAGAAAAATGCAATGCATTGTCCCCTGATGTATGCGCGTCAACTTCGTGTTGCGTTTTATTGGGCGGACAAAAATGTGTCGCCGGATCTCAACAAGGACCCAACCTACAACGATCTTTCTCCGACCCAACATTCGCCGGTGTCCGCAAAGATTTTTATTATTACAATGGCAAATGTTTCGGCAATTGCGGAAACAACCGTGCATCCGTTTGGCCACCTAATACTTCCGGACCCATCATTGATTTTTCCTCCTACGTGATATCCCTCGATTCTTCCGGCAATCGTACCGGTTTGCCTGTTTCTGGTTCCTCTGTTTCTGGTTCCTCTGTTTCTGATTCCTCTGTTTCTGGTTCCTTTGTTTCTGGTTCCTTTGTTTCTGGTTCCTCTGTTTCTGATTCCTCTGGAAACAGATTGATTTAATGAAAACAAAAAAAAATAAAATTTATATATCACATATCAATCAATATAAAAAAAAAACAAGGAAATTAAAAAACAAAAAACAGAAAACAGAAAACAGAAAAAAAAATGATTTTTCCAGTTCAATGTTTTACTTGTGGTAAAGTAATTGGTGACCAATATTTATATTATTTGGAGGAAGTCAATCGCAGAAAATTAGCCAAACAAATGGATGTAAATAAAGTTGAATATTTAACTCCTGATAACATGGATAAAACGATTAATGGAGAAGTCCTTGATGAATTGCGTTTAACCAGATTATGTTGTAGACGTCATTTTATGACACATGTTGATATTCGTTAAAATATTTTTTTTTATCCATTTCAATATATATAAAAAAAAAATAAATTAAATTAAAATTAAAATAAAACCTCAATTTTTTTTAATAAAATGTCTGATTCTTCTACATGTACACAATGTATGCGAGGTGGTGGTAAAAAAACAAAAAATAATCGCCGTCGTCATCATTCTAAAAAAAATATTCAAAAAAAGAAAAGTCACCGTCATCGTCGACAACGTGGAGGAGATTGGTCTTCTGGAAAAGTCGTTTTTGACAAAGATCTATTGAAAAATCCTGTAGCAGGTGGCGCAACTGATTTTAGTCGTCTTCAACAAAATAGTCGGGACTTATCTTGGAAAGGCGGCAAACGCAAAACTGTTCGCAGAGGAGGATGTCCTACTTGCGGACATATTTCTGGTGGTTCCCGTCGTCATTATCGCGGCGGAAATATCGCTATGAACGCCATTTATGCAACCACATCCAATCCTTTAGGTGGTGCGTACGATTCATTAGGAGCTATCAATGGTGATGCTGCTCGTATCCTCCAACATAGTCCTAGAGATCCTCTCCCATTCAATCAACCAATTGATAATTTTTAAAAAAGAATCATAAACAAAAAAAAATCATAAAAAAAAAATAAATGATCCATATATATATTATAGATTCTCACATTCTCTATTTTTTTTTCTAAAACAAAATTTTAAAAAAAAAATTATTAAAAAAAAACATGGCATTTCCAGGAGTAAAAGATTTATGCACACCTGCTTTTGTATATTTAATGCTTTCAATGATCGCATTAGTCATAATTGCATTTCAAAATGTTGGCAAATCCAATGAATATTGTATTGGCGATTTTTCATGTGGTGTTTCCAGTATTTTACTTGTTTTTATTTTCAAAGTCATTTACATCTTATTTTGGACTTGGATCCTTCATTTAATGTGTAACGCTGGATACAAATCCATCGCTTGGTTCTTTGTTCTATTTCCATTCATTCTATTCTTTGTGATTATTGCACTTTTCCTTCTTAAATATCAATAAACCCCCCTTTTTTTTCTAAAATTTTTTGATTTCTTATTATAAAAAAAAAATAAATTAAATAGAAAGTTTATTTTGTTTTGTTAATCCAGCAACGATTATTCTCCTTTTTTTCCAGACATTTTTTCCCTTCTTTACAAAAAAAAAATTAAATAAATAAAAAATAAATGTCGAATAATAAAAAATTAATTACGATTGACGAAAAATTATTAAAATCTTCTAAAAACCGGAAAACACAATCGAATGACGATGACAACGACAAAACGAAATCAAAGTCGTCTTCAATTGACACATTTCTCTCTGAACTTGAAAATGAACAAACATCTGGACTTCTTTTGCCTGTAGAAGAAGAACATCGGGAACAATTACCTAAAATTCCGCAAGAAAGAGCCAATGAATATTTCACCGAAAAAAACGCTCTTCACGAAAAATATGCATGGACTTTCATTGACCACATGTTTAACGACAATCCACATTTCGCCATTCAACACCATCTCAACTCTTATAATTTCCTCTACAAGCAAGGAATCAAAGAAATGTTCACTTCCCTGAATCCCCTCCGTCTTTATAGCCAATATGATTCCGATTTACAAGATTACCGCTATAAATGCGATCTTTATTTCGGCGGAAAAGACGGATCCAAAATATATTACGGCAAACCCATCATTCATGAACAAACCCAACATTTCCTTTTTCCATCAGAAGCTCGTGATAAAGGTCTCACCTACGGGACCACTATCCATTATGACGTCGATATTGTTATCACATTTTTGCCTGTAAGGGATAATCATCCAATTGACGATGACGAGGGTGACGATGATGATGAAGATGATGACATTGAAAAGGAAGAAGGCTCGACTGACGAATTCGAGGAGGAACCCATTGTCATTCATCGTTCCATTCCAAATGTTTATTTAGGCAAATTCCCGATCATGTTGTTTTCAACCAATTGCATCCTCTACAAGATGACCCCCGCAATCAGATCCCATCTCGGCGAAACCCTCGGCGGCGGTTATTTCGTCGTTGACGGCAAAAATGTGTATCTCCCATCCATTGAAACCCCCGCCACAAACGAAATCCGCATCACCATTCCCAAAAAAGAAGTCACATTAGACAAATGTTGCATCTACTTGTCCGACGACGACGCCCTCCTTTTTAAACACGGTGATACTATTGAAATCCCCTTGTTTGTTCTATTCCGCGCACTAGGTATCATCCCCGACAAACAAATCATCAACATGTGTCTCCTAAATGATATCTCCAAATTTGATATTGCCCTACTTGAATTTTTCCGTCCGTCCATTCATCACGCATCTTCCGTCAAAACCAGGGCACAAGCATTCCAATATATTATTGATCACCATCCAAAACACATGAAAATTATTGAAGATGTCCAATCATTTCTTTTATACGATTTCTTTTCCAATAATGAATTACATTATTATAAAGCATTAATGTTGGGACAAATGGTCTGGAAATTATTTGATTCTTGTTCTTGTTCTTCTTCTTCTTTTTTCGTTAACTCAAGTTCGAATGGAAGAAAACAAACTAGAATCCTTACTTCGGGTGATCTTGTAGGACAAATGTTATTGGACGGTCTTCGCAAACAAAAATTGGCAATGGAAGAATTATTGGAAGATATCCGGGATGAATCCATGATTGACAAAGGACTCGATTTCATCCATCTCATTGAATTTAACCAAACCAGACTTTTCCAAAAACGCGTCGCGGAAGAATCTTTTTATACGGAGTTTCATCGCAAATGCAAATTGTTCACCAACCCAAACCAACTCCGCGAAATTGTCCATCTTGACCCGTCCTCATTATCCATTTTAGGAATGACCGATCATAACGGAAACCTCGCCATTGGAACTACGATTACGCCGCCTGTAGGGAAACATGTTTGTGATAAAATGGAGGCGTGGTTATATGAACACGGTCCCCTCGTTAAATTACATACCGCCGGCACCCTTTTCCTCGCTAAATCCACCCGCGTTTTCCTCAATGGATATTGGATTGGTCTCGTCGAAGATCCACACGTCTTACATGAAAAATTCCTACTTTACCGACGAAATGGACTCCTACCCCTCTTTGCCAATATCGAACTCGACTATCTCGCGAATTCCCTCTCTATTTGGATCGACGCCGGACGATATGTACGCCCCGTTTTCTATTGCGACAGTTTCCTCGTCAATGCCGACCAAGAACTCGTTTATACCGTCGATAACCCCCTTGACAAAGATCTCATCGTACCACGTATAAGTTATCAAGGACACCAGGCACTCGAAAAAATACGTGACCGTAACCTCCACCTCCATCACCTCGTTTCCGGATTCGCCAAGAAAAACATTGACTTCACCACCGTCGAACAAGACATTTATGATTTCAAAACCATGTATGGAATGGAAGACCATGAATCCACCGGCAATGTCGTCAACACTTATTTCAACGGCAATTTCATCATCCCCCTACAAGAATTAGATGAAATGCTTACTGGCGGCGGTGGCGGCAGTAAAAAAAAGAATAATGATAATGATAATGATGATCCAGATAAAGAAAAAGATCTGGAAAAAGAAAAAGAAAAAGAAAAAGAAAGAGAACTGGAAAAGGAAAAGGAAAGAGAAAAGGAAAGTGAAGGGAATCCTGATGTTGTTCGATTTCATTCATCTAAACGAATCCACACCTTTTTGCTAAAATACGCAGGCATTGTCGATTATATCGATTTGCATGAATCCGAATCGTCCCTCATCGCCTTTTCAGTCGCCGATCTTGTTTACCGCGGACTCAAATATTACACCCATCTCGAAATCCACCCAACCCTCCATCTTGATGCCACCTCATCATCCCTAATCACATTTATCAACCATCAACCACATGAATACACCCATAAAGCCAGTTGTCATTATTCCGTCTCGTCTTCTATTACGACTCACCACCATCCGATTATTCAATCAAGAATATACCCCTACTTGCAACCTCCTGTAGAAGGATTTAATTTAGTTGTCGCCGTCATGTCCACTTCTTACGGGGATGGTATCATCATCAACCGCGGTACCATCGATAGAGGACTCAAATTTGATGACTGCGGCGTCGTTTTGATTTCCCGATCTGGTGTCGCCGGCGCGATTTCCCATATTTGCCCTGATCAAGATATGCCTTTTACTGCAAATGGATTGGTACCCGATATTATTATTAACCCTCGATGCATGCATGTAGGGGAAATCATTAGTCTATTGACCGGCAAAATATCCGCCATCCGTGGTGCGATCGGGGATTCGACACCCTTTGCCCCTTGTGCCGTCTTTGCGTCCGAATTGCAAAAACCCATTGCCGATCTTATGTCGAATGCCGGGTTTCATGGATCGGGGGAAGATATTTTATATGATGGACGCACTGGTCAACAATTCGAAGCGAACATCTATACCGGTGTTTCTTTTTTCTCTCCTAAACGCCCACCGCAACATAATTTAATCCACTTAGACGAATCCGCTGTTGAATCCATTGCGGCCCTCGGCATGTCCTCTGTCGCCGCCACAACCGGTGATGATGATGATCAAACAATATATCTCCCTATTTGCAATCAAACTGGAACAATTGCCATTTATAACCCTGAAAAAGATATTCAATTGTCCCCCACACTCGACGGTCCGCTGAAATACACACACGATTATTCGCGATTGGAAACGACTGCAAAAGAACCACGCAATATCAGTTTTGTTAAAGTATCGCGACAATTCAAACATCTCATACATGAATTGCAAACAATGAATGTACAAACCCGCATTATTACCGATGAAACGGTGAATGCAGTCATTCCTCCTACAGGCCACAATTTACAATTATTATCACGACGTGTTGGTAATCAATCAGATACGGATAACGACGATTGGGGGGTTAAAATCATGGAATCTTTACGGGCACGTGAAGAAGGAAATAATGTCAGTTTTCAACCTGGACAAAACTTTTTACAAACGGTGAAAGAAGAACCAAGATTAGGATCAGAATCAGGAATAGGATCAGGACCAGAATCAGAAACTTTAGGAAAAGAAGTACAATCACAACCTTTTTCTCAATTTCATCTAAATGAAGATGTGGAATTAATTACCGAACCTGGAAAATTGTGGTATGTTAAATCTTATTTAGAACCTGGACAAGTTCTTATTGCAACACCTGAAGGCGAAGAACGACGTGTCACTGAACCCGAAATACGTAGGCCTGTAGAGGAAACATTGGGATTGGATGAGACACCGGGGACTCCAGCTCCTCCCCAAAATAATATTGTCATCTCGCCGGTCTTTCAAATGGCGTCCCCTACTACTGCCACAGATGACACAAATACGAATGCTTCTGCTTCTGCTGACGCTTCAGCTAATTCCAACCTCAAAAAAACGGACGCGAACGAAAACGCGAATGAAAACGAACTATCCGTTGTTGGGGGATCTACTGATTTAAAAGTTGTCAAACTCTAAACCAATTGTTAGTTTGATGTATTGAATCCATATAATTCAAGTTGTTTTTCCGTTTAACATTTTTGTTCAATTGAAATAAATTGATTAATTTCCAGATCAAATAAAACTAAATTGTAAAAAATATTTTCATCAAATGGAAATTTCATTCTGGAAAAGTTATTAATTCTTTTTAGAAGAAGGTTCCACGAACATTTTCCTCTACAGGCTGTTATCGATCGAGATCCCCCGTTGGAGAATATGATTCAGGTTGTTTTATCGGTTTCACCTTTTTAAATAAAATTCGACAAAGTCGGATTTTTCCATTAAGAAAACGGCCTTAGCCGTTTTCTGCATGGCTAAATTTTGACAGAGTCAAAATTTTTCCAGATGAAAGAAAAGTAAATTGTGAAAAATATTTTCATCATCTAAAGTTTTTCATCTGGAAATTCATCAATTTATTTCTTTTAAGAAGAAGGTTCGACGAACATTTTCCTTTACTGGCAATTATCGAACGAATTCCCCTGTATTAAGAAAACCGCCTACGCCGTTTTCTGCATGGTAATTTTTGGCTTTGGCCAAAAATTCCCAGGAGAATATGATTCCTGTTGTTTTTATCGGTTTCACCTTCTTAATAAAATCCGACTTTGTCGGATTTTTCCAGATCGAAGAAAAGTAAATTGTAAAAAATATTTTCATCAAATGGAAATTTCATTCTGGAAAACTAATAAATTATTTCTTTTAAGAAGAAGGTTCGACGAACATTTACCTCTACAGGCTATTATCGATCGAATTCCCCTGTATTAAGAAAACGGGCTACGCCGTTTTCTGCATGGTAATTTTTGGCTTTGGCCAAAAATTCCCAGGAGAATATGATTCCTGTTGTTTTTTCGGTTTCACCTTCTTAATAAAATCCGACTTTGTCGGATTTTTCCAGATCGAAGAAAACTAAATTGCAAAAAATATTTTCATCATCTAAAGTTTTCCTTCTGGAAAAATTTTGACAAAATTTTACCATGCAGAAAATGACTTAATGGAAATTTCATTAATTTATTTTTTATTACTTCTCTTTCATTTCATTATTAATTAAAATTGAAAATTGTTTTTTAAAATTATTTTTTAATACAAATATGGAAAGTCGCATGCTAAAAATGTTAAAATCTCAACATCCGGATAGAGAGTTTCCGTCCAAAACAGGACAAAAATGGACAGATGAAGAAGAATCATTGTTATTTGAAGAATTGAGTAAAAATATTGATGTACAAATAATAGCACAATCACACAGTAGAACTATAGGAGGTATAAACGCAAGACGCAAAGAAATCGCATACAAAATGTATTGCAACAATATTGGTGTGGAAGAAATAATTTTGAAAACAAAATTAGATGAAAAACAAATTACAGAAACAATAAAAAAACGACAAAATATCCCTAAAAAATGTAAACCTGTAACAGAAATTGAAAAACCATTTTCAATAGAAACTGAAATTAATCACATCAAAAATGACATTAAGGAACTGAAAAATACAATAAAAGAATTAGTCGAAATGATGAAAGCGGTTTATGAATTTGAAGATGTAGAAAATGGCTAAGGCCATTTCCTTAATGGAAAAATCTAAATTTCCAGATGAAAGAAAACTAAATTGTTAAAAATATTTTTATCAAACGGAATTATTTATTTGGAAAAATGGATAGAGACCTGGAAAAAAATAGAATCAACAAAGAAATTATTGGTTTATCCTACCAAGAAACTATCAACTATTTTAATCACATGCAATATTATTTTAGACCCATCCAAATGGATGATATAATCCTTTGGAAAGACGATGATTTTGACCCTTCTAGGTGTAATATCCGTTTTGTCGATAACAAAGTGGACAAAATCGATGGCTGGTATTAGGGAACCAGAAATGAAAAATTAAATAAAATCGAATTAAAATATCTCAACACAAATCAAAAAAAAAATACAAATTTAGGAAAAATTCGGGAGAAATAAAAAAAACGAAAAACACAAAAAAAAATGGATATCGACGACGAAGATGATAAACCAGTTCAAACCACATCTCCAACATTTGCGCCTGTACAGGGATATTTCAAATTGGATAGCACAATGATCAATACCATCTACAAATCACGTAAAACATTGCTGGATTTATTAGACACAGCCGGATACGATATTGAGGAACATCGCGATTTCACATTTAACGACATTTTCTACAATTTTCAACACAACCGCATGGATCTCATGTTCGAAGCCAAAGATATCCGCGACACAGAAAAACATAAACGCAAAATTTATGTCAAATATCACGACGTCTCCAAAACATTGCGACCCGGCGAAATGATGAATTATATTGAAGACCTATTCGACCTCGAAGAAGTCCTCAAAAAATCACACAACGACACTTTAGTCATCATCCTACGTGAAGACCCTAATGACAGTTTAGCCGCCGCTGTCCAAAATTTATATGACGCTCAAGGCATTTTCGTCGTTCTTTTTTCACTCGCCAGACTCCAATTCAATATCCTAGAACACGTTTTAGTGCCTAAACACCGCATTTTGAATTCAGATGAACGTGCCACCTTAAAAAAACGATACAATTTAAGCAACGACTTTTCTGAATTACCCACCATTTCACGTTATGACCCTGTAGCGATGGCTGTGTTTATGCGACCTGGCGATATTTGTCACATTGACCGCGACTCCAAAACAACTTGTTCAACTGATTATTATCGTATTTGTATATAACACATAATTTTTTTTAAATTAACTTAACTTCAAAACTTTGTAAAAAATTTAAAAAAAAAATTTAATTATCCAACCAAAAAAAATGACAGATTTAACACCTTATTACGATTATACCAACAACAAAGTTAGAATGGATAATTGTCCAACTGCGGATGCACTAATCGCATTAAATGAAGCCATACGTTACAATATGAAAAATTTAGTGGCTGGAACATCCATCTCTGATCTTGCAGATAAACAAAAAACGCTGGAGAAAATCGTGAACGAATGTCAATACAAACGAGTCAAATCGATTAAAGACGAAAACGCGTTGTCAGATCAAATGTCGGTAAATGCACAAAAAAGATACGAAAGGTATATTGTGGGAATATTACTCATTGTTGTCATCCTTACAGGCCTTATCGCAATCATGTTCCAATTCACGCAAGTTAAGAGTATGACTGCCGGCATTACAAAGGCGGTTTACGACAGAACTGTTTCCGCTACTTCATCATTAGTTCCAGCATCTTCTTCTTTATTTAGCAGTGTTGCAACCAAAAAATAAACATTTTTTTTTATGACTATAATATAATTCACCCCTTTTTTTTTAAAATTCTTGAACGAAAAAAAAAATCAATTGATTATTTATATTAAAAAAAAATATTATTTAATCATGACATCAACACTAGATCAAACAATTGCGGCTGCAAACGCAGCAATGACGAGTTTTATAACTGAGTATAAAAAATATAAAGATATGTTGAACAACTTTGTGATTAGTCCTTCATCAGGTATTGTGGGTAGCACTGGTTTGTTTACACCATCTGGTAATAGTATATTTAATCAGACAAATAAGAAAATGACTTTATTATCTGCTAAGACGGGAATCAACGTTGGCAATAACGGGATTAATGCATGTAAATTGAAATGTTTGGAAAATTACGACTGCACGAATGCCGAATTTTATGTTTCAAACACAGATAGTAAAGGCAGATGTATTACGTATTCCAATTATGGAACATCACCTGCAACAACATCCTCTAACGGCTATACTGCATTAGTAAACAATCGTCAAAGTCTTTTGAAAGTACAATTTGATCTTGTTGTTACAAAAAAAACAGCGTTGATAGCTGCGTTGACTGCAGTAAATAGTTATGAACCTAATTCAAATAAGTCAATGAATGATATGTTGACTGCTTTACAAACCAAATTGGGACAAGAAAATATTGTTGACAAAATCAACGAATTGAATGATCTTGAAAAGAATATTGACACAATGAACCACCAGAAAAATGAAGATCGAGCGGTATATAATCAAACCGTTAGCATGTTTGTTGGTTTGTCTGTTTTAGCCGGTGGGTTTTTGTTTGGTATCGCAATGATGTCACCCAAATCATCCGTATTACCATCATCTATTTAAGAAAAAAAAATTATGAAAAATGACATATAGATAGATGTCTGGAAAAATATATATATATTTATATTAATTAGTATAAATTTATATATTTTCAGAAAAAGATATAAAAAAAACACAAATTCAAATTCAAAATCAAAAAATAATCATGGCAGATATTCAAAAAGTAGAACATTTAACTGTTGAATTGCAAAATTCAGTCGATACACAAGGTAGCAAATTTTTGGCCATTCAAAAACAAAAAATGGGATCACCAGGGTTATCATCTTCATCCGGAGATCATGTAGAGGAATTCAATTTAGATGACCGTTTGAAAACTTTAGAAACATTTCAAGGCATTTCGGAAATTTCTTTACCTGCTGGATCAAAATTGAACCGCGCCAAAGAAGCCCAAGTTTTAGTTGAAAACGACATCCATCAACGCAAAAACACGGTGGAAGGAGAAGGAGAAGAAGGATTTACAACATCAGTGGATGCTGCCAAAACGAAAGTGGATACTGCTAAAACGAAAGTGGATGCTGCCAAACTTGAATATAATTCAGCATTAGATAATTTAAAAACACTAGTAAACAATATTTCGACAGCTAGTAATGCACCTAAAACAGATATTTCAACTACAAACCAATACAAATCGTACATTGCAAAAAAGGATGCATATTATATTTCCCTACAGGAATATACCGATGCGCTTTCTGCTTATTTGGGTGAATATGAAAAATCACAACAAACCTTTTATGATTTAAGTAGTACGGATAATAGCAAAATTACCGAAATGGTGAATGCATATAATACTGCAAAAACAGAATTGCAAAATCGTACTGCGAATACTGACCAACAAGAAATAGAAGCTTTACGAGAAAAAAAAGATCAAAATAAGATGATATCGCAAACAACATTGTATTATTACGCAATTGTTGGGGTTCTTTGTTTATTATTACTTGTAGGAATACTTTATATGCAAGGGGTTTTTTCTGGATCATCATCCTCTTCTTCATCTTCTTTACCTTCTTTAACTTCTTCTTCACCATTATCTTCTTTACAAACATAACATTAAAAAAAAGAAATAAATATAATTAATCGCTGGGTAGAAAATTATATTTATATATTATAAAAAATTTTTGCGGTTTATCGAAATTTCAAAATCAAAATTTTAAAAACAAAATTAAATATCAAATAAAAAAATATATAAAATCATGTCTTATAACTCATTGTACGAATTAAAAGCTGCTGATGATCAACTTGCTGCAAATTTAGCGGGTAATCAAAAATTAACTGATACACAAAAACAAGCAATTATTGGTCAAATTAACGCATTGAAAACAACACAAATTGATGTGACTAATGCATTAGGCGATGTAAAAACAATATCATCTGTCGCACCACCTGGTGTTCTTGGAACGATCACGACTGCGTTAGATCAAAATAGAGAATTGGCAGAATCTAGAGTGACAGATCTTGAAAACAAAAAAAATATGGCCGTCAGATCTGCTGAAATTAATACTTATTACAAACAATCCTATATGGCTTACTTCTCGGTTTTAAAAATCGTGGTCATTGGTTTAGCTGTTGTTTTTATTTTATTTGGTATTAATCAATATTTACCTCTTCCTGAAATTGTTTTATACATCGGAATCATCATTACGATTGTTGTAACCGCAATATTAGCATACATTGCTTATCATGATATCCAAAAAAGAGACAATACCTTTTTTGACAAATACAATCACTCACCTCCAAAAGACACTTCTAGAACTTTTTCTGAACCAAAAGAAGGAGATTTTAAATCAAAATTTGATTATAACACCTTTTATAATTCATTAGGCGGTTCCGATTGTACAGGGGCTGATTGTTGTGGTGAAGGTATTGAATATAATGTAAGCGAACACAAATGTTGTCCATTAGATTATCCAAATTATGATGAAACATCTGGAAAGTGTGTTAATTCTAGTGGTAACGCCGCACCTGTATCAGAATCTCCATTCACATTATTAAAAGATGTGAATGAGAATGTTGTTGATGTGAGTTATCCGCAATTGTCCAATAAACAATATGGAACCGGATTGACCGGTGCCCAAATGGTGATGGGACTTCCTAGACAGTCAATCGACGAATTAGGCGTTGTTCCTTTTGAAAAAGAAGGAACGCAATGGGAACCATTACAACCTTATGTGTAAATCCCGTTTTTTAATCTTTTTTTATAATAATCAAAAAAAAAACAAAATTATTATATTAGCCAAAGTCAAATAAAACAAATATAAAACAAAACCAAAAAAAAAAGATTAAAATAAAAAGTCATGGCCCAACAATTTGTTGAAAATGATCTAAACAATGAATATTACAGACGATATATTGACATAAAATACATTTTGGAAAAATACCAAGATGATCCTTCAACCATATATGATACCAACACTCATTTTAGAAAAGCCGTTTTTTATCACAATGAATTAGACAACATGCAACAGATATTTAATTGGTTCATCTTCATTTATTATTTTTTTGCCTGTATTGTCATGTTCTTAATGATGAATTATTATTCATGGATTTCATTGTATGTCATTGGCACATTTATCCTGTTATTTTCATTCCCCTACATGATTAACTTTTACATAAACATCATATTAATTATCCGCAATTTTATATTTTCATTATTTCACACCAATACCTATTTAGCATTATAATCCCGGTTCGTACTTGACAATTTTGAAATTGCTTTTTTCAACCAGTTCTGTTTTGTTTTCCCACGATGTGTATTTATGCAAATCCAATTTTACATTACACCCATAATCCCCTTTAATATGTGTAATGTAAATCGCGTCACAAACATCCAAAAAAAGATCGTATATTTGTGACCCTCCAATAATAAATATTTTCCCCGTTTTGTATTCATTCGGAATACACTCTGATATATTCTTGTTTGTATCCAAGTTTATAAAATGCACCTCCGGATAAAATGACGAATATTTTTTGGGATCACGTGTTATCACGATATTGAATCTATTTGGAAGAGGACGCCGGCGTAATGGGAGCGATAAAAAGGTATTCATTCCCATAACGACAGTGTGTCCAATGGTTAAATTTCTAAAAAAATCAAGATCTTCCTTTATTTTCCATTCTGGGAGATGATTGTTTTTACCAATTCCCCCCGTTTCATCCATTGCAACCACCATTTCAATTGTTGTTGTTGCTGCCATTTTTTTTTCTTTCCTGATTCAGTGAAATTTTTTCTCCTACTTGCAAAAAAATAAATCTAAACGATCCGATTATGACGATGGAGGGGATAATTTGTAAGGGTGGCCTGTAGGAAGTTGTGTTTGGATACCCCATTTCCATGCTAAATATCCTTCCATTTTTTCACGATCCGAGTTACTGAACACGGATTGGTATGTGGCCAATTCACCAATATAACCCTTAAATGCACCACCCGAAATTGCCCAATTCAAATTATTATCAAGCGATAATGGTCCACGTGGAACATCTATATTGGTGTGTGTCCCGTTTATGTAAACATTGGTTACGGTGGTGGACAAGACGAATTCAATTAATGCGACCGATGGTGGATTAGTGATAATATCCACCCCAGTTGAATATTGTGTCGTGTTACCGCAATTAAATGACAACATGCCATTGTTTCCTGGATTGGTGTTGCTGAATATATCGAAATAACGGTAATCGTCTCTAGTGAAAAAGAGTTCGCTGTTTCCAGAACCGACGGATGTCTGAGACACGACCATAAAGAGAGTCAATTCGTTGTTTTGCGCAATATTGTAATTATCCCTTACAAGATAAGTGGAAGTTGGGGTGCCTGTAGTGAAATTCAATACTGGACGGCCATTGATATTGGCTGTGCCGTCGTAGGTGATTGTCCCGGTCGGTCCTGCCTGGTAATTACTGCCTTCCGTTGATTGATCGATCCATCCCGCAACTTTACCCGCCGACATAATCACTGTACTGGCGTTTTGTGCATCTAACCATGAATTCAAGTTGCCTATTGAGGTTGGCGTGAATGAAGCAGGTATAGGCGCAACAGATATGGTTTGTGATGACGCTGGACTGATTGCGTGTGCGGTGATTGCGCGTAATTTGACTTGGTAAATAGTGCCATTGACAAGGCCGGTGGTGATGGTGACTGGACTGGTGTTTTTGGCGGGGGTTATTGGGGACCAGGATGTTCCGCCGTTGATGGAATATTGGTAATTGGTTAGAGGATACGTTCCCTGATCGCCTTCGTCGAATGAAACTTCGATTTGCCCGTCGCCTGGTACAACCGTTAAATTGGTTGGCGCACTTGGAGGTTGAGATGGTGTGACATCGACAATGTTGGATAGACGGCTGGGACCTGCGTGATTGACAGCACACAATGCGACGTTGTAAGTGTATCCATTGACAAGACCTGTAATGTGGAATGGTGACGTTATGTTTCCCCTACTGGATACGAAGGAAGAACCCCCATTGAGAGAAATGTAGTAATCGATGACGGGAGCACCGCCATTGTTGGTAGGTTCCGTAAAATAAATATCGATGACGGTACTTCCCGCTAATACGGAAGTGATTGTTGGTGCGGTGGGTGGGGTTACGCCCAATTTTGGAGGTGGTACAGATCCGGACGATCTGACTCTGGTAAGGGCGCTTTTGACAGATGAATTGTCGGAAGTGTAATGGGAATTTGCTGGTAAACGTTCACCACCTGCGACGGCCACATCTAATGCGTTTTGTTTGATACTGGATGTTCTTGTAGAAGCAGATGTACTTGACAATAATTTTTTCTTTTGGGAAATGGTTAGTTCCGGCATTTTTTTTTGTTATGTCTTATTTAACTAACTGTTTAATAAATTTTATTGTTATTTTTGTGGTTATTATTATTATTTTTATTTTTTATATGTGTTTTTTTAATTTAAAATAAATAAATTATATATATTCATTCATATAAATTTTTTTGGGTTACAAATACAGGAATTGAGGAAAAAAAGGGGTGTATACACAGACAGGCACATGATTTTTTTTTTAACGGAAAGTACCTAAACTGCTTTCTTCGCTTCCTGCGTCATCGTCATCTTCTTCATTAAATAACTTGAGACGGACGTTTTGCCATCCACTTGGACCGACTTTTTTCCCGTAAGTGTTGTCCATTGCCAAATGGAGATCTTTGAAATTCGTCTTTATGGCGACTTGTCCGTGATTGCTTAAAAACCATGATTTGAAAACATCATTTAATTCGGCGGTTTTGATTTTGCTGCCGGATTCAGGGACGACATGGGCGCTCAAAAATTCGCCAATGACATCTTCGCGTTTTTTATAATCGTTACTTGCCTCTTCGACTTCTTCACAACTTTCGACAAATCCTTTTTTGACAAAGGAAATTTCGGCCAACATTGATGCAAAGGTTTCTTTCCAGACATCTAATCGGTCAACTAACGTAATATCTTTCAGGAAGACAAACGGATTTTCAGGGGTGGGACGCGGATTGTCGACGAATTTGGACATCCACAACACGACTTTGAGACGACGCCAAGTACCCCCATCATTCGATTTGACGGTAGGCAGGAAATTGGTACACAATAATAATTTGAACAAGGGGATGTATTCAGTCATGTGATTTTGATATAAACCACGCGCGGTGATTTTATCGAGCAAACCAGTCAGTTCTTTGATGACACCTTCATTCAATGCAACGTCTTTCGTAGGTTCTTGGGCGACACAGACGCGCATGCCTTTCATCATGACCAACTCAGTGCATGTTCCTCCTACAGGCAAACGTGGACCAGATAACAATGAGAAGGGGACGACGCATTTGTATTCGCCCATGATTTTATCGACGAGACCCATCATCAACGATTTTCCGTTCGAACCGTTACCGATCCAAATATTGAAACTTTGTTGGAAATTGCCGCCTATAAGCAAAGAGGCAAGATAGTCCCACATATAACGTTCAATCGCCGGTTTTGGCATGACTTTTTTGAAAAAATCATTGATTTCATCGCGGATTTCAGGGTCGGTTTCCTGTAGGGGAATATAATTGATGCCGGTGCATTTGGAAATATAATCGTCTGGATTGCCGTCGCGGAATCGGCCTTCGACGGTGTCTGCGTTGAAATCGAGTACCCCATTGTTGAAACAAAGGAGCCAACGGTTTTCATCCAATTTATTCATGAAATCGGGGTCGTAAAACAATCTGGCGGATTCTTTGACGATGTTTTCCTTGTAGGGGGCATCTTTCAATTTGTTGCAGATTTCCTTGATGTTCGTCACATGTTGAGTCTCGGATTTCATGCGCTCCTTCTTCTCTCGTTCCGCCAATTTGCGTTCGGTGTCGGTCATTTCTGCCTCCAATGGTTCATTCCTTACTTGCGCACATTTCTCGGTGGCCGCCTTCCAATGTTCGTTGTAGATTTCGAACAATTCGGTACTGATCCGGTTAAATAGTTCAGTCGCCGAATCGATCGATTTCCAACGGTGGTTGATGAATTGGTACCACAATTTGTCTTTCACACTCGCACATTTGAAATCCCCCTTGTACATAAAATGCAACACTCTCGCAAAATTGTAGTGGTTGGGTGACAATATTGATTCCTTTACAAGCGTTTGCACCGACGATTTACGGAGATTGTTATATTCTTCCGTCGCATCTGTACGTGCCCAATAAATAATACTCGCCACATTCAATTTCGAATCGCGCGGTTGGAAACTCTTCCATTGTTCATACAATGCCGGTATTTCCGTGTATTGAAACATCTGCCATTTACTACTGAATAACATCCATGTAAGGAATAAACATGGGTCTGTGTTTTTCAATGCCCAACCCACACGTATCCATTTTTCAAACGATCCAGTGCCGTAATATTTCTCCGGTAATATGAGCGCATATTCGTGTGCTTCGCGTATGTCGTAACTGCGCGAATGCAGATTGGACAAAATCATGTTGGCAGCGCCCACTAAATCTTCCTGATTTTGAATGGTACACAAATTGATGTCGTCGATGCTCATATTGTGTCGTAAATTGCCTATGCGGACCGTTGGAACGTTAGCTGCCTGTACAGGATTATGTGCTGGGGTGCGGCGCACTCGTTTCGCCTTTTCATTTTCATAAAAGGACATTTGGTCATCGCGGACATTTAACGTAATATTGCGAGTGTATTGAGCAGAAAGTTTCTCAAACAATGTTTGCATATTGATATTGTCAAGGTTTTCTTGTGTGGCGCCAATCGAACCGTCGGGGGACATTTCCACTGTGTAAAAATAGGTCAGACGGTATGCGTCGTGTGCTGGTTTTCGCGATCCATACATTTGCCATGCGTTTTTTCCGGAAGTGATTCGGTCGTCTAAAATATCGTCCCAACCATTTTGATGCGGTAAATGGCAAAGATCTTTCTCTAAATCGGACATCACCGCGTTACGAATGATGTGTTGGATCGTGCGATTTGCATGAATACCAATGACCATGTGGATGCCGTCTTTAGTGAGATTGTCGGATACTTTCTGGACTGGTTTGGGTTTCTCAAAAATATAAATCGGGAATTTGGTTTCATTCGTGAATTCGAAAAAATTGACAATGTGATTTGTATATGTTAATACGATCTTTTGGATCTCTTGTTCACCATATATGCGCGTATTAATATTCAGAGGAAACCGGAAATCCATATCCACCAAAATGGGACCTTCCTCCAATTGATATTCGGTTAAATATTCTTTGTACCCCTGAATTAAAACATGGTTATAATACAAATCGTGGAAATCTTTTAATTCGTCTTTGCCTATATGATACTTCCCGCTCGCGATTTTTAATCCGGAATTGCCTATACGGGTATGTGTCGGTTTAACGGATTGATCCGTTATACGATGGGTTTCCATGAATTGTTGATATATTTGCGGATTATAAACATCAGTATTATTGTTATTACTCGATAATGAGGATGATGATAATGTTTGTTTCATTGTATTGTTGTATTCAAACATAATAATAATATATCGATCCTATTTAATTCAATTTAATTTAATTCAATTCTGTATTATTTATTTCGGTTGTATTTTATATTTTGGCTCCTTTTCGTCTATTGATATTTTTTCCTTGTTTATATCCCCTTCTTTTTTATTTTTACTTCCGTTTTTGTTCACAATTTAATTTTTTAAAAAAAATATGCAAAAAAAAATCACCAATGAATAAAATATCTTGACAAGTTTTTTTCGAACATTTTGACAAATCGTTTTTTTTTCAATTCCCTGCAACTGGAAAAAAAAACAAGAAAAAAAAATATAAAAAGAAAATAGTAACAAAAAAATAGTGTCACAAAAAAAAACAAAACATAAATTTCGAAAAAAAACAAAAAACAAAAAGAATGGAATTTTGTGAAATATGCAACAACATGTATTATTTGAAAATTGGAGAATCAGGAGATCAATTGAAATATACCTGTAGGAATTGTGGCAATGAAAAATGCGCCAATGAAAATATTTGCGTTTCCAGACATCAAATCAAAAAAGGCGAATTGAAATTCAAACATGTCATGAACCCCCATGTCAAAAAATCTCCAACCCTCCCACGAATCAATAATTTATTATGTCCTAATCCATCATGCGTCGCCTCATCTAGTCCCCATGAAGTTATCTATATCCGCTATGATAATGAAAATTTACGTTATGTTTATCTTTGTACTATTTGTGATACTGTCTGGAAATCCGGTTCCAAAACCGCCGCCACATTATAATTAAGATATTTATTTTTCTTATATTTATTTTTTAACTTATAATAAAAAAAAAACATATACACCTATATTAATTTACGTTTTGTACGTTTTTTATTTTTTTGAATAACATAAAAAAAAGGAAAAAAAAAAGATTTCTAATTTTTCTTTTTAGATAAAAAAAAACCCCCCAAAAAAAAATGTTTAAATTAAAATCATCCCTTACAGGCAACATCAATGGGGGAAATGGCAAAAAAAATAAAGTGATCGATTCTGATATGAGCGATTATGAAGATGACGAAAATTACGATAGCAATAATGATGACGACGATGACGATGGCGATGATGCCGTCGTTTTCTCCGCACGAGAAAAAAAAATCGGGGAAAATAAAAAAAAATTGGGAACAGGGGATGACGATGACGATGACGACGAAGCAGAGGAAGACGATGAAGACGAAAATAACGGCGAAGACGAAGACTATAATGAAGATGAAGATGGTAATCGTATTTTAGACGGAGCCAAAGATGAAGATGCCGATGACGATGCCGACGAAGACGAAGATTATAATGAAGAAGATGACGAGGGCGGCGATGACGAAACAGCCGCAAACAATAAACCAGACCAACCTGAAGTCGCCCGAAATTACAATGACGACGACTACGAAACCAACAATGACTTGTTAAATCATTCCCTACTTGATGATGACGATGAAGACGATGTCGATGAAGACCCCGACGCAGAAGGTTATCACGAAAAATATGTCGCCTCCCTCCAAAAATTAAAAGGTTTCGACTCTTTTATCAACACGTTCCACCCTGAAACCCAATTACATAATGATATGGAAATTTACGCAGCCACTCGCACCGTACGCAATTTACAAAATATCATTATTGACGATTTCCATAAAACGGTTCCCTACTTGACAAAATACGAAAAGGCCCGTATATTAGGTATCCGATCACGCGAAATCGAATCAGGCGCCGCCGTCGCACCCGGTGTTGAAATTCCTGACTCTGTCATCGACAGCTACCGTATCGCACAAATCGAACTTGAACAAAAAGCTATTCCCTTCATCATCCGACGCCCTATCCCCAACGGTGGTTTCGAATATTGGCGTCTCGAAGACCTCGAAATTATTTAGCTTTTTTCTTCTGTTTTTCTTCTGTTTTGTTTTACACCTTTGCGAATTTATGAATAATTTCTTATATCCATAATGGATCGCTTGATTTCATTGATGGTGTCTTTTATATATTTAGTAAATAATTCATTTTGCTTTTTCACATTATAATTATTTATTTTATTTTGTTTCCGACGTCTCCTTCCACGACCTAAACTAAATCCGAACCCAATAAAACATGTTGTTGTTGTAGACACCGGTTGTTTCGTATTCACAATATAATATGAACACATCGATATAAAAAAATCCATACATTCCGACATCACGTCATCCAATAATGCATAACTTATTATATTCTTCATCTCGATCAACCGCAATTTCAATTTCATAAATGATTCGGCCCGTAGGTGCAACACAAATGAAATGTAGTCGTCAACATTCATAATATCTTGTTTCCTACAGGCAACTTTCACACATAATTCATCCAACATGGTTATTGTTTCAATGATTTCACCAATGTCTTTTAACCCTCCCTCCAACATCGTCACCATCTCATGTAGGAAAAATATCACCTCCATCCTGTTTTGAACATTGTCACATATCATTTTTTCTGGTGTACCTAATTGTATCATCGTATTGTACATGATTGAACTCAAAAATTTCTTCTCCATTGGCACTATTTTATCCATTTTTTTTTGTTTTACACCTGTAAAAATAAAAACTTAATTTTTTTTTAGTTTAATTTAAATTAACTTAACTTTATCTTAACTTAATTTAATTTTTTTTTAAAAAATGGGACATATAAAATAAAATAAAACGTAAAATAAATTATGAAGAACGCCAACGTTTACCACAATCAAGACATGTCACAAATATCGTTTCTGGTTCATCGGCGGATCGAATTTGTGCTGTCCTATAGGTGGTACGCCTGCTTTTACATACATTACATAAAAACATATCGGTCATTGCTTCTGTAAACACTTCATATTTGCTCGCATCACGTTTCATCTTTGCATTCAACAATGATTCCCATTTCTTGGGTCGCAATTGTTGGTGTGTCATAAACGCAATTTCAAATGATTTGATTTCCTTGTTTTCCAATTTGTTTAATAATTCCGGACTCATATTTTGAAATATCATACGCAATTTCTCAATATACAAATTGACAAAATACGGATCTTCCCATTGTTTCACCGTATTTCTCTTGTTTGCTTCCTGTAGGGTGAAATTATATATGCCCACCTCCAAATTATGCGCCCATTTCTCATTGCCACCCACCAATTTGGTACAAATACGATCACGAATATTTTTACGAAAGACCTCTGAATTTTGAATAATTCTCATTACCTTTTTTTTCTCTCTTCTCCCGCTTCTCCCGATTTATGAAAGGAATTTTATTCTGACAAATATTCTTCTTCTTCAAGTTCTTTAGATGCAACGTAATAATTAATAAATACCATGTTTTGTTGATTCGATTGTTCAGATGCCATTTTTCTCTCCATTTTCTTTTTCTTGTACTCTGACATTTGTTCATTAGACGTTTTTGACGACGATGACATTTCTAATTGTTTTTGTTGTTGCAACAATTGTTTGTTCTTCTTTTTCTCCTTCTTTAATTCCGCCTTTAATTCCAGTTTCTGCTTTTTCAATTCCTCCTTCTTCAATTTTTTTTCCAGCTTCCTATTTTCTTTCTCCTTTTGTTTGCGTTCCTTCTTTTCACGTTTCGCCTGTTGGGTCCGTTCTTTCTTTACCCTTTTCTCTTCCTTTCTCCTTGCTGCCGCTTCACTCATTATACCATTCACTCCCTCTTTTTTCCCCGAGAACGACGAAGATGATGATGATGATGATGATTCTATTGTTTCTTCTGCCTTTGATATATCTTTTGATTTACGTTTTTTCGTCATCGATGACTCTGCCAATGTAAACAAATCCGCCGAATCCGAAACCACAAATCCATCCAATAAATACCCATGACTCGTCTTCTTCTTTTTATTCCCTCCTTCCTGTTCTTCGTCTTCATCTTCGTCTTGTTCTTCGTCACTGTCTTCACCAGTATATTCCTCATCTTCTTCATCTTCATCTTCATCTTCGTCACTACTACTATCGTCCGAACCAATATCTTCAAATCCCCCGTAGAGGATATTATAACATGATTCCCACAATTCCTGAGTCAAATGAATCATTTGATCGTTCAAATAAGCAACCATCAAAAGACTCCCAAAATAAAGTTCACTGTCTACAGGCGGTGGCAATTCATATTTGTTTTCTGTTTTCGCCCTCCCTGTCTTTTTCGCGTATAAATTGATTTTTATACCTGAACTCGACCCCTTGCTTTGAATCTTCCATACATGTTTCACCAATCCGTCCTTCATACAACACTTTTTCATTATAAATTGGTCATCCATCAAATCCTGTTCTTTCGCGGTATATTCCTCAATCGTCCCATTCGGTTGAATCATTATATACGTAAATCTACGTTTAACCTCTTGATCTGTTGTTGCCATTAATCAATCTCCAAAAAAAAATTATATTATTTACACTATTTACAATTCCTTTTTTTTAATATATTTAAAAGATAACATGTCATTGTTGGTTTAAATTGATTTTTTTTTAATCGAATCCAAAAATAACTGGACCCAACAAATTAAACCATTTATTTATTTTTCCTCCTACTTGCACCAATTATTTATTTAAAAAAAAATGATGAACACCTTTTTTTGGACTATTCAAATAGCCGTTTTTTCATTTATTTTTATTTACATATCACATACCCTTTTCTTATTTTTTCGAGATAATTTAACAACTCCTAAAATCAAAGATTTCGTTAATACTCCCCAACAATCTTATCAATCCATTTTTTCCGGTTTAACACCTCAGCCTCCTCTTTCCCAACCTCATCCTGAGCCATCCATTAATCATGACATCGACATGAAAAATGAACTCAAAAATTTCTTACAACTCTCATCTCAACAACCCTATTTTTAATTTCCTGTAAAAGAAAAAAATCCATTCCATAAAATAAAAAAAATGAACCACCAAAATCGATACAACAACAACAAAAATAAAAATAAAAATAAAAACAAATATCATTATATTCAGAATCAGAATCAGATGCACAATCAGAATCAGATGCACAGTCAGAATGGCGATATAATGATGTTCCCAAAATCCCGTTTCAGAACCCCGTATCAACACAACCTACAGTCACAAATCGTCACGCACGACCCCAATTTAATCGTCATGGTCGTTCCCAAAGGCAAAAAATATTTCCTCTGGTTAGTTGACAATTCCCTCCGCCTCGTCAACACAACACCAAACAACGACATTGAATTATCTTGCCCAGTCGACACCAACTCCCCCGTCTTTCATGGTACAATCTTCTACGGGACGGTCCTCTTCCTGTTCGGCAGACGCTGTTTCGCGGTTGAAGATATTTGCCAGTACGAAGGGACTTTCATCAACCCATCTTTAGTCGATTTCGGAACCCGTCTCCAATTCATACACAATTCCCTACAGGCCACCCCCCAACATGTACACCCCTCCCTTTCCCGTATCGGTGTTTGTTTCATCTACCCCACTGGATACATCATCCCCTACGTGCCTTACCCCGTCTATTCCATCCATTACCACCATTTAATCAATACCCCCCATTTATCCACATCCATTCCTTTGAACCAAAATCAAAAATACAGATCTTCCGATATATTTGTCACACACATTCAACATGAAAAATCGAATGTGAATAACGCTATCAATACTGCCTGTAAGACACGACATCCTTTAGAAAGAGTCTTCCAAGTCACCGCGGAAATTCAACCCGACACTTACCAATTACATGAACACGTCGGTGATTCTGTCGAAATGGTCGATTACGCCATGGTCCCTAGTTATAAAATTAGCCAAATGATGAATGGCATTTTCCGTAATATTAGGGAAAATGCCAATCTCGATTTACAAGAAGAAAGCGATGATGAATCCGATTTCCAAGACACTTCCCCATGTAAATATCTCCTACAGGGAAAAACCGAAGAAATACTTTGCCGATATGATGGTCAATACAAAATGTGGACACCCGTTGTCCCCGTCGTTCATTCACTCTTTAACCCCGTCGTACATTCACCCGTCGCTCATTCATAAAAACGAATCTTTTCTTTTGTTTTTTCTTTTCTTTTCTTTCTTTCTGCGTATCATATTTATTATTATATAATATAATATAATTATAATTATATAAAAACGTTTTTTTTTATAAAACAACAACCCCAAAAAAAAAGGAAAACAAAAATGGCACCACTTCAACTGAAACGTAACCGTGATAAAAAACAAAAAATCAATTTACACAAATTGTCCCTTAAACACAAATCTAACACACGACAGAATAAATACATATTCGGTGGGAAAGAACCAGAAGAAGAAGAAGCAGCAACAAAGAAAAAGGCTGAAGAAGAAGCAGCAGCAGCAAATAAAAAGGCTGAAGAAGAAGCAGCAACAAAGAAAAAGGCTGAAGAAGAAGCAGCAGCAAATAAAAAGGCTGAAGAAGAAGCAGCAACAAAGAAAAAGACTGAAGAAGAAGCAAAAAAAAATGCTGGAACAACAAACAACAATCAAGAAAAACAACAAGCTCAAACACTTGATTTAACTACGCTCGAAAACATAAAAAAAGCAGTTGGTGCATTGGTTGAAAAAAATAATGATTTGAAACCGCTGGAAAAGTATATTGAAGAAATTGAGAAAAAAATCAATATCCCGACCCAACAAAACAATGATGTAAATTCCAATTTCAATAATAAAATAGGTTCTCTTGCAAAATTGTTAGAAGAAATCAGAGATAAACAACCGGAGTCATACAATGAACTTCAAGAAAAAGTAAATATCGATGCTTTTACTGCGCTCGATGATTTAATTCAAAAAATTGGTAATAATTCAAGTCCTGATTTTTCGTTTGAAAACTTATTCAACGACGTTCCTTTCGAAAAAACTGATAGCCAACCAATAAATGGACTCAATTATCAAGTCCAAGGCAGTCAAAACGCTGACGGTATGAATCAGGTCGAACCCAATGCCGAAAATACATTTTCCCCTACAGGCTTAAACCAAAACGGTCAAATGACATTAAACCAACAACAATATTATGTAGATGAGAAAGAAATGATACGTGTCGCATCGGCAGTTGAATTTTTCGACAAGTATTATTCCAAAACATTACGTATCGAACCGGCTGTTATTAGCGACGCAGTCAAAAACTCGGCTTATTACAATTTAACACGTAGCACACTTTTACATCATTTCATGTTATTCAAAGATCGAGCTTTAATTGTCCAAGAAACCGC
>JACCEA010168708.1_pt1 | contig 28720 bp, 12 predicted proteins | sample 7449851 | NCBI WGS metagenome assembly JACCEA01 (sample SAMN15323453, study PRJNA562643) | freshwater metagenome | isolation source: river surface water | place: USA:Blue River Watershed | collected 2017-08-18
CTTTAATGGTGCAAAAATTATTGAAATTGGCCCCGGGGTTCCTGAGTTATAGCCGCTCAAAGTTTACTGCCAAAAGTGTCATTTTGCTCTGGTCGGGAAAGGGTTAATAGGGGCCTGCTGCTGTGAGCACTCCACTGCTGTGATTCGTGCTGTCGCCACTCAATGTTTATGAAAAAGCCCCGGGGCAATCGCCCCATGGCAAAATTAAAATCGAGGAAGCTTGTGGTACTTCTAATTGGTAATCCCAAATCATGGTTGGTCAAGTAATTGACTGAAATAAACCATGACCACAAGTGGTATTCATACGATGTGGTTTATTCCTTGCTGAAATAAAGCTGAATATATAGTTTAAAATGTTGTAGTATATCCACACTTTGAGTTCGTTAGGATATGGACTATTTTGTGAAAGCAAGGATGCCAATGCTGTTATCTTGGTAGTATGATATTGTGGGTATGTTGAGAGTCATCTGATCGAAATTATGGCTTGGAGGTAGTATCATCAGATGGAAATATGGGGAATCCTTGGTGATATCGAAAAGCGAAAATTTGGTTCAGTTTTTTTAGGGGAAGTATGATGCTGTGCACTCAGAAAAATGATTTTTCAGTGTCTCATAATACCCATATACATTTATGTGTGATGTGTGTGGTTATCTGTCTTGGCAAGTTCGAAAGTATGGTTTGTAGCGATGGTAGGTTGAGGCCTTGTTTGTGGGCATTGAATATTGTGAGATACTGGGAAAACAACCATAATCGATTGTACTGTCTGACTGTGGAGTATTATTGGAGCTAGATATTACATGCATAGTATACAATATGCTGGAACCCACAATAGAGTGCAGATCAGTCTCATGCAGTAAGGGAGTTCAACCGAATTCCCAACAGCTACTTCATTGTCAAAAGTTACCATATGTTTTGAGTAGAAATTCAGGACAATGGATCATTATATGAGTTGGTATGGTGTCAGGCGGACTGATGGTACCAAATGTCTGATTTGAATTCATTTTTAATTGTTTCAATGTATGATAATGCAATCTCTTTCTGGGCCAATATATCCACTTAAGTGCCTTAAAACTACCTTAGTGATGGATTCGACCACACGGTTGGTGGCTTCTTGAAGTTCCCATGGGATAATTTGGAGTTCCCATCGGATAATTTGGTTGAAACCTTCAGCTTCATATTTAATTATTGTAATCAGAATTTCCAATATCTTTACACAAACATCCATCGATATTTAGGGGAGGTGTCTATGAAATATATATACAACGCTGTACATATGACATCCCAATGGGCGAGTCAGAATAACCTTTCCTGCATTGATCAAAAGAACTTTCTGCTTCCCATGTATTGAACATAATCCAAGAGATAAAATGAAGCTTATCACTTGAATGCTGCTGCAAAATACAGAGAAGTAAATCATAATGAAATATGGGGTAACGGACGCTGATAGAATATTATGTATTTGGAATTGAGCCATCTATCCCCATCCTTTTCATCGTGGACCAAAGCAGTTCAATGAACAATTAAGTGATTGGGATGTCGGTATTGGTACTGATACGAGTGGAATGCTTTATCATGCTGTGTAATATTACCTAGATTTTCCCCATCTACTGCAAATCGAGACTGCTTCAGTAAATCATCCTTTTTTATTCAATACTTGTCGTCTACACGGCCTATTCCATAGCTCTTTATGGTCATGAATGAGAAATCAGACACATGGCATGGTTTGCACGTGCATTTCTCATAGCATTTTCATTTTAAAACATTTTGGAATGGTAAGAGACTGTTATTTGTTCAGAATTTAATGATCGCGAGAAAAATGACAATTACGGCTCCAAATGGAACAAGAAAACATTGTACTTTGGAAAAAGGTCATCGTAATCATACAAAAAATGGGCGTGATGAAATTGCTGGACCTAACGCAGTAATGCTCAACAAGATTGTAATTCAGTTGAAAATACTAACTTACCAATGACATTCTTGAAAATAATGGATGATTTTCCAATTGATCAACGAAGGAATCAAAGGTGAGAACATAAGCTGGATGCCCAGGAAACTTTTGAGTGTAAATTTCGAACAATTCCTTGAAACCTTCAGCGGGATTATGATTGAAAATATCTTTTCCTTCCCTAGTTATTACGACATAAGCAACAATGAATGAACACATTAACGACGTGTATCCTACCATGGTGGAACACAAGGCAATTGAAGAAATTCATAGTATTGGTCTGCAGTGTTAAGACTAGAAATCCCAGGAAAAGAAAAGCAGCTGGAACCAACCAATATCAAAGTGCGCTCCAGACGATCAGCTTATCAAAATTGTCCGATCATAAAGATCCAATTCAACACTAAAATAATCATACCTTCGACCAGTCGTAGTTGCCGCATTCGTAAAAATTGAAATGCTTTCTCTGGCCCAGCCTGGTAGAAAAAAAATGATGTTAAGTAATAATTCATTCACAATCATTCCACCACCTGATGAAAGTGGAGCATATATAGTGCGACCGTAATATGACAAAAAAGCACGACCTTGAAAAACAAATTGCCAAATAACCACCTGAAGTTATTGGTAGATTGTTCAACATAAGTTTGGCATTGCTGCCCAAGCTTAAAAACCACCCAGCCAATTAATAGATGCGCGAATGGCAAAAACGGCAATAAAAACCTATGCTCTGCATGTTTCGTTACTAATGCAAGGATGACGACATGCCAAAATGCAAGAGTAGCAAGTGAACTGATGTAACATTAACTGCATCAACAATGATAGACACAAAATGCTCTAGCTTTCTTACCGTATACGATTAGGGATTCCTTCCAATGACAACCCAAACATATAATAGGGAAGATACAATCCCAGCACTACAGGAAGACCCTATAATAAGACGAATAATAAGAAAAGAAATTCTCACGTTCTTTCATAATTGTACATTTGTCAAATAAAAGTGCCAACTGCTGATTCCAAAACTCTCCGCTCTCTTTTCCATGATGTTTACTACAAAAAAATTCAGAGGTGCAACGGTGAAGCTTCCGTAGTACTCTGAATCCACTAAAATCCCTAATTGGACAACAAATGCAGCGCATCCAACCATCTGCACAACAGTAAGAAGAAATATCGAATAAATCACCACTGCCTAGCTTACTTTTAAAACAGAAAGATTCCTCAATATATTTTTTGAATCCTTCAAAGTAAAGGCAAACATAGGAATCTAACGTCAAGAAAAGGAATTGAAACAACTATAGACCGTACAATATTCATACCCACCCAAAACAGCACAACTGTTGGTCGGACAAAACAGGAAAATACCGCAATTAATATCGATAAATAAAAATTGGAAAAGGTAAAGAATTTCCATTGCCAGCATTTGTTTCGTCGGCAAAGGAAGTAGGTTCCAATAATCAGCAACGCATGTTCAGTGGAATTGCTCAGTGTTCTACTTAAGCAGTACATTCCGTACCACGAAAAAATATGGACTAGTAAAGCAAGGCGAGCATAATGCGAATTGTAGCACCATCTGCAAGAGACGGTCAGACAGGTACTTCCAAATAAATTATTAAGTCTGGTCAATTTCACCTAGCGAGCTTATAGTAATACCAGTCCGATAAAGTGGTTAGTAATGTTTGCAACAATCGGGGACAGATGAATACTAATGACATTTGAAATTCAGCATTCTGAATGTATGAAGGACAAAAATTATTTAAAAGGAGGTGAGCTGAGAGTGAAATACTAATCGTACCGCAAAACCAACCAATCGGTAAAGACCAATCAAAGGCAATAGAGGCAAGTAACTACGAATTTTTGCAGTTTCCCCCCATTCCCACGTGAGATTTTGTTGATGGGAGTATGGGAATGCAATGTGAAAAGATGGCTCTGGATATTGGTAGTATTCATCGGGAACATAGGATGTTTGAATAATCAACAAAATAATACCCCGAAATAACAATAGTTTCAACAATAGCATGCCGTCGTGCATGGTATTAACGGATGTGAGGAAAAGTGATTTGAATTTGATTGACACTCAAATCATAATTGACATACTTCAAAATACCAGATGAGCAGAGGATTAGTTTATATACAGTGTAATATTCACATCAATTGGGCACAATATGAAATACTTCGTACTTCTTTTCCATATTATGCATATTATTGTATGGAATAGCAAGCTTGTATTGCTATGTATTGGGAGTGTTCAGATGGTGTATTCACGCAAAAACTACGCTATAACATGTCATATGTAACTTAAATTGGACATATACACCGTCTGGCCGTAGTGCCCCACGGAGCACGCGATGGGAATAGTTTAAATATAGCACCTTATATTTCTACATGCAAAAGGTATCACATGTTCTGGCCGCCATTCAACAAGCAAAAAAATAGCAGAAGTATTTACACAACTTGTTAAGGAAACAAATTGAAGCAGACTTCATCGCCAACTTGGGAATTCCAAATTCTTTCTCTTCATAATTGGTAACAAATATAATGGAGTTGAGGGGATGTGCAACATTTCAGGGTGAGTGCCTAGCAGATGGTTTCTTTCCATGTTTTATTAAGTTTCTTCGCGTAGGTGGCTTGGAGTTGCTGCTGCAAATGAAGGAACTCTTGAGCAATCATGATCCATCTTGCCATAATCAGATTGAAAATATATTGATTCTTGCTGTCTGTGGTCTAAGATACACTGGATTGAGGATATGGATTCATGAGGTTCGTAGTATGCAACAGCACTAATCTTTAAATAATCGACCATTTGACAATAGATATTGTGTTCATACCGTTCTCAACTCTTGCAAGGAACTATTTCAACCTATTTGATTGATGACAAAGTAATTTTCGTGAAATGTCTTCGTATATTGCATGGATTGAACTACTTGTTTGACGGTGATTCTGTAATGGTTGATGTTGGGAGTTTATTAACTAGTATTTTTGTTGATGATCCAACATTGCAGTTTCAATGCATTTCTGCTATGTATGAATCTGTCGCATTACCTCGAGCAGGCAAAATGAAAAGGTTAAGCGAAACCATTTCCAAAGAATCCTTGGGGATCGCCGTGTCTGATGATCTAATGTTGCAGTGTCTTTTGGTTGGTGGAGATACGAGAGCATTCCAATTTTGCGAATCCTCGAAGCGTTTTATGAGTCAGGTGCTGACCAAATGGGAATCAGCCATTCAGAAACTCTCTTCGCGCATTCTGATAAATTCTGCAATACAAGACAAGGTGTTCTCCGTTGGGCAACTGTGGCTGCCTAAAAAGGTATCTTCTGGCAGCGCTGGTCGACTTATTCATACTCATATAACACAGAAAAATATTTCCTTGTTGGGTGACGCAATTCACTCTTTTCGCCCAATTATCGTACAAGGAATGAGCGGTTGTGGGAAATCTAGCATTATTCGGGAACTTGCGGTTCTGACGGGACATGATGTAGATTTGGTAACTTTGCACTTGAATGATCAATCTGATAGCAAAGCATTGATTGGAAGTTATATATGCACAGATGTTCCGGGAGAGTTTATTTGGCAATCGGGTGTCATTACGCAAGCTGTTATCAATGGCTACTGGGTAGTTATTGAAGACATTGACAGAGTTCCGATCGATTTCATCGGATTGCTGTCGAGTTTGCTTGAATCACGGCAACTTTACTTGCCCCACCACAATAGTCCTATCTACGCCCATTACAATTTTCGCATCTTCGGTACACGCTCAATTCCAATCGATGCACGTCAAGAGGTTGAATTGACCGTTCATAATTTGCGTCATTTTTCGCGTCCATGGCACTTTGTTACTTTGTCAAATATTTCTAAAGAGGAAGCACAAGAAATTGTGCATACCAAATTCCCTGCCATATCGGTGGAACTATTATCAAAACTCAGCAATGTTTTCGCTGAAGTTTTAGAAGATCGAAATCAGTTACCAAATTTAAGAAAGCAATGGACCCTTCGAGATTATTTAAAGATAGCATCTCGAATGGCATGTCATTCAGCGACACTAACAAATGCATCAGGCTATATTACAAACGAGAGCAATATGAAAGCATTTCAAGATATAGTTGATGTTGCTTGTGGTAGTGTAAGAAGTGGGAGCAATTTTCGAATTCTTGCTTCTCATGTTGGAAAGATGTGGGGTTTGAGTTTGACGGATATTGATCACAGTGTAATTTGTGCTATTCCAACTTTGGAGATAGAAGATACTTCAAATGTAACAGCCGTGGTTAAGATTGGGAGGGCGAAATTTATTTGCCTCAAGGATCGACTACCTGTGCTATCTTTAGGTCAGACCTTCGCTCAGACAAATTACGCAAAACGTTTGCTAGAAAAAATTGCCGTTTCGGTGGAAATGAATGAACCTATCCTTTTAGTTGGTGAAACTGGAAGCGGGAAAACAACTACTATCCAAGAATTAGCACGTCTTCTTGGCAAAAAGCTAATTGTTCAAAATTTAAGTCTGTCCACTGATGTGAGTGACTTACTCGGTGGTTATCGGCCAGTTACTATTCGACAAATGTTATTGCCAGCATATGAAATTTTTGTTCGACTTTTTCAAGAAACCCTTTCAGCATCAAAAAATACAGACTTTCTCCAAATTGTAGCCCTTCTGTTCAAAGAAGAAAAATGGAAGAAGCTTATTAAAGCTTTTGAGAAAGCTTCTACCAGCTCAATCGCGAAGCTAGAAAAAGCTCAAAACATTGCCAAATTGACTGAATGGACGGAGTTTCAACATAGAATTCGACGTTACGAAGCAAATTTATCAAAAATTGAGAGTGGTTTTGCATTCCATTTTCAAAAGGGTTTGCTGGTTGAGGCCATGCAGCATGGTCATTGGATTTTAATGGATGAAATTAACTTAGCTTCCGCTGATACCCTTCAAGGATTATCAGGCTTTTTGGATCCCGACGACAAAGTTGTTTTGGCCGACTGTGGTGGTGGTGATTTGAATGCTATCGAACGTCATCCTGATTTTCGTATTTTTGCTGCAATGAACCCACCTACTGATGTTTGCAAAAAGGAGTTACCGGCTTCTTTAAGGAGCAGGTTTACGGAGCTTTATGTGGATGAGATGACCGATCCAAATGACTTAATACTTATTGTGAGTAAATACATGTCGGGCATACAAGATGCCCCCATCACCGATATTGTGCAAGTTTATTTGGGTTGTAGGGCAGCTGCAGAAGATCATTTAGTTGATGGTACTGGTCAAAAGCCTCGCTATTCACTTCGTTCACTTACAAGAAGTTTGCGGGCAACAAATTCATTTCTTCAAATGGGAATGAGACCTCTTGGAAGATGCCTATATGAAGCATTCGTACTAAACTTCCAGACCATGTTGTCCGAGTCATGCAGGATATTTATGCTTGAATTTCTGAAAAATAGCTTATATCCTGAAGGACAGATGCGAGATCTTAATTTTCCACCTCAACGCCCTGGAGGTAGAACCACTTCTGTAGATGACTGGTCTTTGGTAAAACCTTTCTGGCTCAGAACTGGAAAATTCCCGGTAGTAGATTGGAGCGAGAAAAACGACAGTGGAGTGGTACGCTTTGTTAGTACTCCAACAGTCATGATAAATATCAGAACTGTTGCTGCTGGGATTGCTGCTAATGTTGCTCCAATCCTGTTGCAAGGGCCAACCAGCATTGGCAAAACCACTATGGTTCAATTCTTAGCGGCAAAAACTGGTCACCACTGTGTTCGAATTAACAATCATGAGCATACTGATGTGCAGGAATACATTGGAAGTTATGTTACAGGAGTAGATGGTCAATTAATATTCCAAGATGGTCTTCTGGTGCAAGCTCTGCGGAATGGCTACTGGATAATACTTGATGAATTAAACTTAGCACCGTCTGACGTTCTAGAAGCACTAAACCGCTTGTTGGATGATAACAGAGAATTGCTCATACCTGAAACTGGAGAGATAGTAAAGCCAGCAAATGGTTTTCAACTTTTTGCCACCCAAAATCCACCAGGTATTTATGGTGGCAGAAAACCGCTATCATTAGCATTTCGAAATCGATTTATTGAAATAGATTTAACAGATCTTCCTCCTTTAGAAGTGGAGGAAATTATTACCAAAAGTTGTGGTATTGCCCCAAAGTTTAGCAGCATGTTGGTAAAGGTGATGGTGGAAATTCAAACTCATCGACAAAAATCGAATTTGCTACTCGGCAAGCACGGCACAGTAACCACCAGAGATCTCATAAAATGGGGATATCGGCATCCGAACAGTGCGATGGATGTTGCAAAAGAGGGATACATGTTGATTGGTGAAAAATTGCGCTCTAAAGAAGAGCATATTTTGATTATTTCAATTCTCAAAACAGTTTGCAAAGTAAATCTGAATGTAACGGACATATATCAAGATGATTATTCACTTAAACTTGCACAATCTTCTTTCAAAGACGGAAAAATGCATATGGAAGGTGTTGGAGGCATTGCAATTACGGCTTCTTTCAAGAGAATGTGGACTTTGCTAACCCATGCGATGGAACATAAGGAGCCTGTACTTCTGATTGGGGAAACTGGATGCGGGAAAACAATGGTTTGTCAATTATACGCAGCATTTAATAAGAAAAACCTCCAAATTGTCAACTGTCACCAATCTACAGAAACTTCTGACTTTGTCGGTGGGTTGCGACCTGTTCGGTCGAGGGATACCATTCGTCAACATTTAGTTGATAGAGTCAACATTTTGTTACAAAAATATCATGATTTATTACCATTGGGACTAGAATCGTTTACCATGTCCAGCAATGATATCGACATTAAAAATGTACTCGACACCTTAATAACTGAATTGCCATTAGTCACTGCGGAACGTGTCCCCCATAAAACAGCTAAACGAGCAACAGACACCGGAAGATTAATTACGATGAATGAAGAAGTAGACTCTCAATTACTGGAGATAGGTGAATGTCAGCGTCTCCTGAATCGCTTGAGAGGATTGTTCGAATGGGAAGATGGATCTTTAATAAAAGCTATGAAAAATGGCGACATCTTTTTGATGGATGAAATAAATCTTGCTGAAGATGCTGTAATAGAAAGGCTGAATAGTGTTCTTGAATTCAACCGGGAAATTACGCTTGCTGAAAAAGGGGGAATTGAATCGGAACGCTTACACGCACATCAAGATTTTCGAATAATTGCCACGATGAACCCAAGTGGAGATTTTGGCAAGAGAGAACTTAGTCCTGCGTTACGTTCTAGATTTACTGAAATATGGGTACCTGCTATTTCAGATCTCTCTGAAATGGTGTTAATTATTAGTGAAGTGCTGGCCATTCCTCATGATGTTGCAACAATGTTCGATAATTTGAGTGCTTCACTATCTTCAAAAATGTTGGATTTTATGACTTGGATGAATAGTAGAGTTTCCTGTTGTATAAATGGGTCATTGATAATGACCATCCGTGAAACATTAGCGTGGGCAGGTTTTATCGCTCAACTTAAACCTCGAAATGTTGAGGAAATCTATGCCGCTTACGTACATGGGGCGTTTTTGACGATTCTTGATGGTTTAGGAATTGGACAAAGTATATCTCGTGAATTGGTCCATTGTATTCGAGCAGATGCATTCAATAGATTGTTAGAACTGTGTCCGGCAGAAGTCAGAACAAGTGTTGCCAGATCGTCAAAGTTTCTTCTCTCACCAGTTAATAATGACGGTGTCGTCCCAGTTATTAGTGGAGACGAATTTCGTGTCGGGATATTCTCTCTTCCTTTCGGTCCAGAATTAAGACTCTCTTCTCAAGATGCACAGTACGCACTACATGCCTCCAGCACTGTACTGAATATGGGTAGAATACTTAGAGCGTTGCAAATAAAGAGGCCTATTTTGTTGGAGGGACCACCAGGCGTTGGGAAAAGTTCTCTTGTGACAAATTTGGCAAAATTGTCTGGTCATAAATTGATTCGCATTAATTTGTCAGAACATAGTGAGCTGTCTGATTTATTGGGTTCAGATTTGCCCGTTCCGAATGATACTACAGATGATATAAAGCACGATAAACCCCAATTTAATTGGTGTGATGGTATCTTTTTGAAAGCCATGAAGGAAGGAAACTGGGTTCTCTTAGACGAGTTGAATTTGGCCCCTCAGACAGTTTTAGAAGGGCTCAACGCTTGCTTTGACCATCGTGAGCAAGTATATTTGCCAGATATTGGACAGATTGTACAATGTGCACCATCTTTCCGTGTATTTTGTGCCCAAAACCCTATGCTTGAAGGTGGAGGAAGGAAAGGTCTACCAGCTAGCTTTTTGTCGCGATTTACAAGGGTATATATGGAATCCATGAGTCCATCCGATATGGTGGAGGTTGTTAAAGGTCTTAGCAAATTAGGAGTCAACAACAAATGTGAAAGTGAGAAAATAATTGATAGTATGATTGCATTTATTGGGAGACTGAGTGATGATACTTTGTCTGGACTCTTCGGAAGGGAAGGATTTCCATGGGAATTTAATCTTAGAGATATTTTTCGGTGGTGTGAATTAATTGAAAAACTCTCACTTGAGGATCGTAATCAAAACCAGTATCAAAGAATACTAGGTGAGGCCGCTTATGTATTATTTGTTTTAAGAATGAGAAGTATCGATGATCGCAATGCTGTTGTAGCGGCGTTTAGGGAATCTTTTGGATATGACATGCTGGTTGAAACTACTCCACAAGTGAAAATTTATGGTAACTTTTTTGCTGTTGGTGGGATATCTATTCCTGTGCAATTGCGACCATCCATTCGCATAAGTCCTGTTCATGGAATTTTTCCACGGACATCACTTTTTGATGGGCTTTGTAATCAAAAGAATATTGAAGTTCTTGCAACTGGCGTCGCACTCCGTTGGCCTTGTTTGTTGGTCGGTCCCAGTGGAAGCGGGAAACGGCGATGTATAGAATACTTGGCAGCGTCTACTGGAAATCAAGTACGATACTTTAGCGCAATTCCGTCTTTAGATTCAACTGAAATTTTGGGATCATTTGAACAGTCTAATGTTTTCCATACTTTGTATAGAATTATCAATGATCTGGAACATTACGTAATGACAATTTTATCTCACGTAGCGTCTGGACTCATTTCTTTAAAAAACAGCCCCCGATTGCTTGATGCGCTAGTCGATATTATTTCTTTGTTACAAACTTATATCTATTGTTCAGGATCTTGGTTAAAAGGGGAAGTATCTAGTATTGCAAATACCAGTAAGCTGGTCACAGATTTGGAGAAGATGGTGGAGGATGTTTGGAAGCTCATACATGATCCAATATTCTACGATATTTGCAAAATCGATGGTACGATAGATAGGATAGGGGGGACAGTATCCGAAATTGGATGTCTACGGGGAACCAGAAGCCAAGGAACGTTCGCGTGGGAAAATGGTGTTATTGTGGAAGCTCTATTGGAAGGTCATTGGTTGATTTTTGATAATGTAAATTTAGCTTCTTCAAGTGTTCTTGATCGCCTAAATAGCGTTTTAGAGCCAAATGGTTCATTGGTTTTGACAGAAGATGGTTCGGGCCAAGTAATAGTCCCCCATAATGACTTCCGTATATTTTTTGTAATGGACCCCAATTTCGGAGAAATTTCTCGTGCCATGAGGAACCGTTGTGTCGAGGTATATTTTAATCCATCCGAATGCTTAAATACAGCCATTTCCACCTATGATAATTTGAAGGATAAATCCCATTTCGTTAAATCTTCCAACTATCTGCTCCAGAGAGTTGAGAGATCTGATGATATTAGACATCAGCAAGGTTTTCATAATTTATTCCCTAAACGATTGCAATGGGAATTGGAAGGAGCTGTTTATGAGCCTCATCAAATTATTATAATGCAAGAGTTACTGAATACGAGCGGATGCGCCAGCATATTTTTGGCTGCAATGTCGATCGGTTTTGTGAATGAATGGACAGCGGCAATTGTAAAAAATGCACTCAAAAGGGTTCAAAATTCTCCAGGAAATTGGTTGCAAAATCGACTTAGGGGACATGATCTCATTCAAAATAGTGTCAAAATTTTCGAACAGTATGAAGAATATTCAAGAGATTATATACTGTTCCGAAGTGTTGCTGCATTCAGAGATAATCTTTTTCATGACGTAGCATTTAAAATATTAGAAGGTGATGATAAATGGAAAATTATGGAATCAATTGTCTTTCCAATTTTGGATTCTGTTGTTTCGATTGAATGGTTGCAATTAATTCTGTTCAATCGAGCGGATATTATTCTGCTTGAGTGGTATTGGTGTCATTCAAATAAAGTATCGGCTCGCATTAAATATGAAAATGGGGAAAGTATTCCAGTTCTAGCACTGTGCTGTTTGATTGGAGAGCACTATATTACGATGGATTCAAAAGAGTTGTTTCCTCTACGATGGCTTTATGCAATCTTAACAAATGGTACCGAGCATATTTTGAAAGCTTCAACGTGCTCGAAGGTTTCAATTGATTTAGGCAGACTCTTGTGGCAACAGCGTGACATTTTAGTGACAGTCCTCGTCAGAACTAATATCAATGCAAATTCCTTAAGTGGTTTTGTATGGGATGACATATTGATTGCTGTAAAGTGGTACTTGAAAATATTTCAAACAGTCTTTAGTGATGAGGATATCAGCACTCAGGGGTTGCTGACCGCCTTCAATTGCTTTTTCAAGGCGGTCCACGAAATTTGGGGATCATTTGGTAATTATAGTAAGTTGAGATTGTGGAAAGAATGTGGACGTCCCGCCATACCACTAAGTGTGACAGGTTGGATGCAGTTGCATCGCATTCGATCATTGCTTCATAGTCCGTCATTCGATGTTGCTGAAGGTATCAATGGAAAATTTCCTTCGATATTTATTAGAAGTCTCCCTGCTGTACATTTGATGTTGGAATGGGTTGGACTTTATGGCACATTTTATTGGGCATGTACCAATGAGCTTTCAATTATCAAGAATGATAAAGATGAAGGTTTTCCAGCAACGACTTTGGACCTTTCTTCATTTGCTGCGATGATCGATGCTTTCCAATTAAAGTTAGAAAAGTTTGGAATTGCTGAGGAAATAATTACCATTTCTGAAATCCAGGACAAATTAGGACCGATGGATTTCCACGAAAGGGAGGGATATTTATTCTCCGATGAACGCATTGGGAAAAGAAATCATTTTGACCGCCTGGTACGGTGTGTTATACCTTCTTTTATTGTTGCTGAGCACATCGTCATTGTGAATATTCATGAGATACTGGAGAAAATGAGCAGATTTTACATTGGAAATGACAATAATTTGGTTCCATTGCGTTCGGTGGTTAGGAAATCTATCGATCTGGCACTGCAATCGACTTCCTACGACCCATTATTTATTCGGGAACTTCAAACACTTTCGTGGTGCCTTGATTCTGTCCTAGCCGCAAGTAATGATGAAATTCGTTCGGAGAAGGAATGTTCTTTAAAGCGTTTATGTAGAATTATGTTTAACACGCTTGATAACCATTTGCTGCAATTATATTTCCATACTGCAAATAGTATAATGAATTGCAATGTTTCTTATTTAGGGGAAACCATGCGATACATCATACATCAAGACAACCATTTCTCTGACTTAGCGGTTCAGTGTTCTAATCGGTGTTCTAATCGAATCGGGGATGTTCTAAAATCTGTTAGTCTTGGGCTTGCTGTGAAGCATATAGATCCCAGATTACTTTTTCCTAGATTACAAGCTCTTGGTCCACTGTGTCCCCGAGGTGCGAAAAATTACGCCGAAATAAATTTAAGTTGCTACCATGATGCTGTGGAGTCGACAAATCTTTTGTTTTTCAATGCGTTGCTTGAGAAAGCGGTTGACAAAAATGAGATATCATCAAGCCTTAGTAAACTCGGGATGTATTTGTTTGATGTGCTATGGTCAGCACGTGATTTTTTCCATTCCTCAGTGCTTTCGATTATTGAACATTTAAGGTTGACATATGGGATAGAAAATGATTTAAGTAATTCATCAGAACAAATGATATCCCTCAATCTTTTTGAATCAATTGAGGATAAATGGATTAGTAGTTTGTTCTTGAAAACTCTGGATCCCCTGTTGCGGAAATTAACCACGTTGAAAGAATGTGTTTTTTCATTGGAAGACATTGGCTTCTGTTGGAGTTTACTAGGAATTGCACGTTTCCATATGATGGTACCTCAAATTCCGATTGATCCAGGAATGAAACCTGCTAGGAAGGCTAATTTATTGGGTATCGCTATAGCAAATCGGGAATTGACAATCAGTTCCGAAATTAAGCTTAATTGTCTCTCAGGCCATTCCCCCCTGTCCGAATTTACTCTTCAGGAAATATCATCTCTTCAGGAACTTGAGGACAAAAGGAAACATTACAAATTGAGAAGTGTGCAGAGGTTGGAAAATGATAAGCCATTTGAAAGTCTGTTTGCTGAGTTGCAAGCGATCGCATGCACATCTTTGGACCTTGATACTTTTATCCAATTGGTAAATGCTGTCCAAAGTAGGTCACGTGAAAAGGATAATTTCTCGCTGCAAATTGAAACCTTGTGCAATACACTGAAGTCTTTTTCCACAATTTTGAGGACTCATTTTTTCCATTTTGAAGATATTATTGTACCAATTCTGGGTGCCATTGAAAATATCACTCGAGGAATACTCTTACTAAACCATTTCACATCTCCGGACCCTTCTCATTCAGTTCAGTATTTGTTTGAATGCGCAGATGACATTTGGAAAAGCATTGGAGATCCAATTGAAGTTAATGTGAGACATCCTTTGGATTTATTTACAGAATTCAAGATGATTCCAGTGTTGGGTTCTGGGAATTCTGATACAGTTGGTGTCGATAATATCGCTCTTGTTGGTCGTATTCTAGAAATTACGTTGCTCGATTATTTTCAATCCGCTGGTATAATTGACCGACAGATGTTTGGGAGAATGAAGAGCATTTTAAAACACTTTAGTGATATCTATTTGATGGACTTAAAGTTGAGAGCAGAGAAAGAATCTGACAAAAATTCATGGTTCAAGTATAAAGAGGGAATAAATCTAGATGAAGAACGAGATGAAAAGCTTTTGCGCTCAAACTTTCCAGATCATTTAGATGATTTGAACGAATATCTCGAACCATTGGAGATGAAGGACACGATAATTGATCGCGATAATTCTCTTTCGAAATGCGAGAAATTTGGACATCTTGATGATATCTTCATTTCCTTAGTGATTGGTATTCACGCCCGCACTGTCTTTCTATACCCCAATAACCGATGGAATGCCAGTTTCGACGAAGCTTGCATGGGAAGGGATTTTGTCCGACGTTCTAAGCTAACGAAAAGGCATCTTTCGAAAGTGCGCCATCTGATGTTAAAAATGAGTGAACGTTCCATTATCGATGCAAGATATTTGAATGGACATATTCATAGTCTTACTTTGTTGGCGGAAATGAAGGAAAGATTAAAATTTTGTAAAGGCGATTCCTGGTTTTCAAGTAACGTTCCCGACGTTTCGATGGACAGGGATTTGCTGCTACTCCTGGAAGGCTATCATTTTACAATGACCCCTGAAGCGGCGTATTCTCCCAATAGCTTTCATTTTGACGAAAATCCATCGGAAATATTGCTAGCAGAGATTCCGTTGAGACGTTTATTGGACCGATCCTCTGAATTGCTGCGTATATATCCAGGAAATGAAATTTTGCTCAAAATATCGAAATTATCAATGCAAATTTTAGAATATCATGTGACAGTCCCTGTCGGAAAAATGCTTGTGGCATTGCAAGTTCTATTAAAGTGTACCCAAGAGTGGGAAAACTATGCTTCGCGCCAAGTTTCTATAGGAGAGAACATTTCGGCAATCAGCAGTTTAATTAGCAAATGGAGAACGTTGGAGCTAAAGAGTTGGGAAGATTTATTGCGAAATGAAGAAATTGTCTATGCTAAAAAGGCAACCAAGATGTGGTTTAGTCTCTATCAAATTTTCACAAAAGCATTAGGAAATGTTGGAGATGTTGCGTTGAAAGATGTGGTCGAAAACACTAATGAAGTCTGGGAGAGGATATCATCTATTTCACCAGTCTGGTTATTTACAGGATTATCTCGCCTTTCGTCATCGAAAGAGGACGCAGGAACTATTCCTGTGATTTTTCCCTTACAAGAGTTGAGTACAACTTCCATGGAAAATTGTTCGTCGACAGATGAATATTTTGAGTACTTAATTGGAACACTAGATATATTTCTCCGTTCTTCAACTGTCGGAGAGTTTCCAACTAGGTTGCATCTTGTTCGATTGATGGCACTGTCGCTCAATCTCAAATCTGAGGATGATTCGTACCGAAAGGATTATCGAAAAACTGTAGCGATGAAATTTGAACGTATAGCTTTTGGAGTTTGGCAGTACTATCAACAATTTTTGCCAAGTGTCAGAAAATTTCAAGACCTTCTTCGCATTCCTTTGCAGCAAAAAGTTAAAGAGGAGGTTAAACTAGGTAAATGGGATTCACTTAACATATATGCGCTGATGGAAAGTTCAGATAAAATTCATCGCAAATTATCCAAATTTGTGAAGGATTATATTGCTGAAGTGCTGGAATTTCCTGTGCACTCTTTGCTCCAACGGGAATTGATGAATGGATTAGTGAATAATGCTGGTGAGTCTGTTGCTGCTCCTGAAGTTCCTGACACTGCCACGATGTTTCCCCAATTATTCCTAGAGAAAGTAGAGAAACTTGATGAAGTTGCAGTCATTGCAAAGAAGTTTTCAACTAATTATGACTTTTCACATTGTCTGAACGTTGTTTCTGGGAAAGAGAGTTTATCGCACACATTTTGTTTCAGTCGATTATCGAAAATTGATAGTTATTTGCAAAAGGTATCTCTATATTTTTCCAAATGGTTTGAGTTTTCGCCATACGTTCAGCAGGACAACGTGGATGACATTGAAGTAGACTCAATTGTAGATGGTACATCAGAATCCCTGTGCTTTGGTATGGCTGTGGCAGAAACAGCGGAAAAAATTTCTGCTGAAATTTTTGAAAGGATTGAATCTTTGCGTGGCAATAGCGCTTCAAAACCCATAAAATTGAAAGCAGTCAGGGATTTGATGGAAATTCTGCGAGACCACGGTTTTTCACACCTGAAAAGTGATATTCCTTCTCACATCCGAAATTCTGTGGAGTCCTTGGGGATTGTGTCTACACTTCCGGAGATGTTCGCCGCGGATTTGAAGTTCGGTTTTACTGGGTATAGTCAAGATGTTTTTGAGAAGGGAGAGTATTACTATATAAGAAATTTAGCTGAATTGCCTCAATTACGAACCCAATCTATTACTCCCCATTCAAAAGATGTGAGTCAAAGAGACGCAATTTCAATGGTAACCTTTGCAGAGAGTATGATGATATATTCCATGAGGGCTAGGGTCGTTTTGGACGCGGCTGTGGTAGATTTTGGAAAATTCTCTGAGTTGCTCATGAAGCTAAATAGTTTTAGGTCGGCGTTGAAAGACTACTCTCATTCTTCCATATCTAATAAGATATCAATTAACCAAGAAAATAAAGTGTTTCAACAAATTGTAGACAATGTTGCGCGTGTTCTAAATTTTACTATAGAGTGCGAATCCATAGCCTCCGCTGCTTTAGATGCAGTAGCAGAGACAACACAAAGTTTGAATCGAGGTGTGTTCAGTATGTTGGATAGTGGGAGTGAGCAAATATTATTTGCAAAAAGAGTTTCCTTATGTGTACCTGATTTGAATGAGATGGTCAGATTGTTAAGTGAGATTCTGACAAACTACCATCATTACCAAGATTTCTCATCGCATGATCCTGATAATAATCGGGAGGAAACTTGTCCTCTATTGTGCTTTCAGAAATTTAAGCACCTTGGTAAATCTCTTGGTTGTTACGGAGGAAAAAGATTAGCTTCGAAATGTAATGATTTGTTGAATAAAACGATAGAAATCTTTTCTCGCATTCGCGAAACTCTTATTTTCTTTAAAAATTCAGAGTGCTACAAAAGCATCGCTTTTGCGTTAGAAAATTCCGTTGAACTCTGTCGACAACTGATATCCAGCGAAGAATCGACAGTAAAGGAATCAATCGGCGATGAGGAATTCTTTATGGCTGGATCGAATGTGGTTGATCAAAGTCTAATTATCATTCAACGACTAAAACGTTTCTTACTTAGCTTACAAGGTGGTGGTGGTGATTTTGATATTTCCGGTTGCTTCGGAGAGAAGATCAATGTCATAAACTTACAAAGTGACACAATGCTTTGTCGTCAGTTTTCTTGCGCAATGGCTGTGTTTCGATCGTTCAAATTAGACAACCTAAATACATTTTTCGAAGAATTGAATCGTGTGTGTGGTCATTCGGGGACGATGGATCAAATAAATTTATTACTGCGACTAAATATTATTGAGAAAATTAATTCGCTTCTTGGCACCATTGGCAAAGCATATCGGGCACTGTTGGATCAATTTTGCTTAGCTTATAAAGCACACAACAAGCTCACATACATTATTGTTAGAGTTTTCCGCAATTTGTTGGCAAAGGGAATATGTTCGAATGATTCTGAGGATGCTGATAATAGTAATTCATCTGATTTGAATAATATGACTTTTGAGGACAATATAGATGGGACTGGAATGGGTGAGGGTCAAGGCACAAAGGATGTAAGTGATGAAATTCAAAATGAGGAACAGCTCTTGGGAAATAAGAAAGATAATTTGCGAGAAACGGAAAATGGACCGAAAGATAAAATCCCCGACAAACAATTAGATAAAGATGAAAAGGATAAAGGTGTAGAGATGAGTGAGGAGTTTGATGGTGATATGTATGATCTTCCATCAGAAGAAGATGAGCAAGAGCATTCACAAGAAGATGATGAAGGCGAAGAACCTGACAGAGAGATGGGCGAAGCCGATCTCGAGGATATTGTTGATGAGAAGCAATGGGAAAGTGATGACGAGGGTAACGATGAAAATAAAGATCAAGGAAAAGAAAAGTTTGAAGACAATAGCAAAGCAAAAGGAGAAACGTTGGATGGGGAGATGCATACCAAAAATGACGATGATTTAGAAAATAGCGATGGATCTAAGGTTTGTTTTTTTCATCTTTCTAATATGTAGTTTCACATTGGTTATGTTATGTAGGAGAATGATACTTCTGAAAAGGATGATGTGGGGGATCAAGACGACGGTAAGGATGATGAAAATGGTCAAGAAAAGATCAATGAAGATAATGAAGATAATCATATGGATAAACCGCTTGGATTGAAGTTTCACGAGGCAGCTGAAGAGGGTGCAGATGATGCGGATGGACAGGAAGAAAGTGTTGATGGTGATGATGGAGGTGATGAAAGGGGAGATAACCTTCCTGACGATATGAACATCGGTGAAAATGAAGAAGAGTTACTTTCGGATGCTGACGGCTTGAAAGAGGATGATGAACTTACCAATTTACAAGGAGAGGAAGAGCAGAGGGAGGAAAATGAGGACACCATTCCTGATGAAGAGGACAACAATGAAGATGGAAATGCGAAACTATCAGGGGGTGAGGGTAACCAGCCCGAGATGGACGAAAATAGTGAACAAAAAGATGAATCTCAACCGGAACCGATGGAAATTGCCGATCAGGCTGACGAGAGTAATTCTCATATTAAGCCACCTGTACATGGTGTGCATTCATCAAATGGTAAGGATGCGATATTAAATTCTCTAGAAAATGACGAAAAATCGAAAGAAGAATTGTCGGCACAGGTAGATCCATCATTTGGAAATGGATCTTCCACTAGAAATGATGGTCAAGGTGCTTCAGGTGAGTTGATGTCAAATGCGGGGAATGATCAGAGCAATCCATCTACGGAGGACATACAACACAAAAACAATCGCCTCGATGCCCCAAATCCATTCATGAACAAAGGGGACATCCAAAAGAAATGGTTTCGTCGGTTAAACATGATTGATAACGACGATCTGGAAAATATTAACGAAGGAGAAGATGATACAAGCGAAGAAGACGCTGGATTCAACCGAGATGGTGACAATGATCCAAAGAGCCAGTATGAGTTTTCACAAAATAAAAATGACAAGAATTGTGAGCAAGTGTTGGCAAATGTTGATGCCGAAGATGCTATGCAACTGCCCGAAACAGGTGAACTTGAACCTCAAAAGAACTATGAACAAGATCAAGAGGAAGATAAGTTAAATTCTGATGAGAAGAGTAGTAAAAGATCTCGTCAAAATGAACAAGAAGATACTGAAGAAAATACTGTTCCTCAGATCAAGAAAAAGCGTTCTGATAAACAAAATGATATAAAAGAAAATACTGATGCATCGTTGGAAAATGATGATGATATTGACGATCTCATGTCCTTGGAAATATCAATAGATTGCGAAAGAGAGTCTATAGAAGTCGGTGACCTTCCAGTTCATGAGCAAATTCTGAATGGTGCTTCCATACAAACCAATCGTAATTTCAAGTTTTCTGACAGCAGTAACATTGATGCTGAACCTGGGGAAGTGAATTCTTTCAAGTCTTCAGTTGAAACGAAGATTGGCCACAATGTTGGTGCTGCACGGATTAAATGGCAACAGCACAGAATGGGAACGGAAGCTCATGCCATTAGACTGGCGGAGCAATTGCGTTTAATTTTGGAGCCTACACTTGCGACTCGGTTGCAGGGAGATTATCGCACGGGTAAGAGAATCAATATGCGGAAAGTAATTCCCTACATCGCGTCGGGTTTCAGAAAAGACAAAATATGGTTGCGACGAACTAAACCTGCTAAGAGAGATTATCAGGTCATGCTTTTAATCGATGATTCCAAAAGTATGGGTCTAGCAGGGACACTTGCATTGTCTTCACTAGCGTTGCTTTCAACTGCGATGACTCGTCTAGAGATTGGAGAACTTTGTGTCGCTTCTTTTGCAGAGGAGGTAAATATTTTGCATAAATTCGGAATCCCATTCTCTGAAGAAAGTGGAGCTGAGGTTGTTTCTCAATTTCGGTTTAATGCAAATTATACCAAGTTAGGAGAATCTCTACAATCTATCATCCCAATATTTTCTGACGCGCGAGATAGCTTATCATCATCCAACGACTCTGCTATTTTGCAATTGTGCTTCGTAATTTCAGATGCTCGAATTGACACAGATAATCGAACAAAATTAGAAGGTATCATTCGTAAAATGTCGGAGCAACACATACTGGTCGTTTTGGTAATCATTGATTGCAATGAAAATTCACGTGATTCTATTTTCAACACGAAGACGGTATCATTTGTTGGGGACAAGGTCGTCACGAAATCATATTTTGATAGTTTTCCTTTCCCATATTATGTTGCCATTCAAAATTTGCAAACTTTACCAGAGGTTTTGGCTGATGCACTCAAGCAGTGGTTTGAATTAATAAGAATACAAATGAATGGCTAAATATTATGTACTGGTTTCACGAACGGTTATGTTTCAAGGTGATTTATGAAATTGGAGATTTTCTACTTTCTCTCATGATATATAGAATCAACAAACAATAGACCCACCAATGTAATGCCAATAAAAATAAAGTTATAACTGTGAACTACTTCAGTTGAAAATAATCAACCCACTATTCCTTATATCAATACATTCAATAGATTGCTACTATTAGGCCGATATCGAACAGGAGCCTTCTTCAACCAATACCAGCGACCGTAGTCAACGAATATCTCTTCACCTGGATAGATATCCCTAATTGCACGAACATATGCAACCTTTTCATCGTATCGCTTATCGAACACAACATTCCATGACGAAGGATCGATGCTATCATTAATATATCTGGATGTAAAGACAGATAAGGTAATAACGTAAATTTACAAGCTGTTAGCATGTTTACCTTGCCAGCACATGTTCGTGCTCTCGCGCATCTATGTAGCATTGTTCCCCAAGTCGCATCAGATACGTTTTGTCTCTCAAACGCAAAGCTTCTAAAGTCTTCAAAACTGTTCCCGAGTAAACGCACAGGATTTCGCCTTTTGCAAAGCATTTTGTTGCAAACAAACCCGAAAACTGACAATTTGGTAGAGATGTCATATCCACTCTTAAGCCAAGATCATGACCATCTTCATAGCGGTCCTCCATTTTTCTTAACAGGAATTTTACTGACAAGCCTTCTGTACTTCACAATCAATGCACATACGGGGATAGAGAAGCATCATCAATCCAATTACGAATTAGATTACCAGAGTGCGTGTGTGCCATAATATTCAGTATTTGTTCTATCATTTTTCTTTTAAACGTGGTGCGTATTATTGTAATAGTATGGTATTGTACGCAGGCGTTTTGAGAATTTAAGGACTAACGAACTAACAAATTGGTGTGCCGGTTATCCTATGAACGTTCTCACAGCAGCTTTCAATCGACAGACTTTGAATGGACAGTTATAAAAATAGAGCGCTTTAGGGATCGATGTATGGTTATTCTGTACTGGTGGTAATTGGTGGCTTTGCATGGTGGTTGGTTTTGTAAATGGGTTTAGTGTAGTATTTGCAGAATTGGGTATCCAGATCGGCTGATCGTTCCGGGTTCTGTTTCTGGGTTCCAAATATAGATCAAGCTATATTGTACGAGGTTGAACTAACATTATACCTTAGGTTTGGCCGGTATTAAGTCCTTCCTCATTTGCCCATAACTATAATGGGGGTGGTCCCTATAGGATCTGGTGTTGTCGCGGAGTTCGCAAATTAATATGACTAACATCTAAATTCCTAATTGCGTCCACTTATGTACCTCTTGAATTTCTACCTCTACTCCCACGCGGCCTTCCTCCACTACTCTGGTTGGGATCAGGAATCGTAACCATAGTCATCGTAACCATAGCGACACTTATAGTCATCAGTCGACGGGTCTTGTTGAAGGGACAATGCGAGAATCGTCGGGCCTCGAAGAATCCCGCTCCTCCGATCTTTGCGAAGATAGAGCCGGATTAAAGCAACTGTGGAGAAGCCACGCAGCACAATCAAACCAGCCAAATTTCGCAAGATTGAATGGAGCCATTGTTTATCTTGATGATGTTGCAAAATCATAAGCGGTGTTGCCTCTTTTCGATCGTGCATGTCCCAAAGGTTGCGGGATAACGATCTAGGAAAGAGTGGGTTAAGAGTCTAGATCGCAAGCATCAATAGGAACCAACAAGACCATCATGAAGTGGCAAGCCCAATCCACCCATTGAGGTAGGGAGGGCGCGGAGATAAGGAGTTATCACTAGATGTTGAACGTCCCAAAATTTTCCACTATGCCCTCGACTGCGGTAGTCGATCGGACAGGTGAGACCTGGATTGATATACAGTTCGAAGAGGTGGAATAAATACTTTGCTTCTCGATGAGGTTCACAGACCCTTGCAAGGTAAGTGGCCCGAGAGTTGATGCATTTGCTGATTATTTGGAATGCTAAAGATTGGTCTTGTAAAATCTTACCAATCGCCTCCAGGCTACCGGATTTCCCAGCAACTTCGAACCCTCTATTTGAATATTAAAGCCAACATCGGCACAACTTGGTACATTATTGGGGGAGACTTCTTCTTTTAGGTATTTTATCATTGAGTCGTCCTTCAATTGCTCAAAAATATCAGTCAACTTTTTTTGCTCAATTAATGATGGCCAGGAGGCATTGAGGTCTCTCACGGAAGTCTCACTTGTATGCACTCAATATTTCACATGATCCATGAAAAAAAAAGAGAAAACACTGTCCGTATTCTCTCATTCATGGAAAATGTTCAAATATGACTACCACAGAGTCTCCTCACGATCAGGCCAGCGAGCATTCTTACATCTAGCAAGTGTCACCAACCCTTCGAAACTCATTAGACCATTATGTTTCCTCAACATGCAACTTTTATTGCGACAAAAAGGACTTGTGACATGATGAATATGCCATATGGAATTTTTTTTTTTTTTTTTGACAGTGAAGGTATACTTTAAATTACAATGTAGATCTGGGATCATATGGAAAAGCATTTTAAGGTCTGGGGTCATTTTTCAGTTGTTTTCCATTTTGCTGGAGCAGCGCAGCAGCAGCAGATGCGCATGTGTCTGCCGCCGCCGCTGGCGCTGCTGCTGCTGCTGCTCTCTGGTCTCTCTGCTCCTCTGCTGCTGCCCCTGCTGCCTGCTGTCGCCGCCCTCAGCAGAGGCAAAAACGGTCGCATCCTCGCATCCCACATCAAGCAAAATAATGCCAAATGCAAAACAATCGTGCGGCAGAACAACTCATCATCCAACATCCAAATCCTGATAATTATCGTTAGATTGATTGGTCTCGATCAATTGCGTATCAACCGGTCTTTTCTTAAAGAAATTCTCAAATAAAATCGTACTTCGCTCGTGTTGTTCTTGACCGTTATTTCTGAAGTAATTCTAGGTTATTTGGTTGAACATAACAGAGACACTATACTTTCGATATACTTCTAAAAGTATTCGATATCGTAATTTTGTTATTTGTTGAATTGTATAAAGCTACAAACACGGCTGTATCACATCTATTGTTTTGTACTACTCTTTGAGCGAAAGAATTTTGACCGAGTCCAACAATTTTCAGCTGCACAATGAATCGCTACAAAGTGACCAAGCAACTCGGTGATGGAACATATGGTTCAGTTTTGAAAGCGGTGAATCGTCAAACGGGTGAAGTGGTTAGTACCCATCTTTTAATATTATGGTGACGTTAATGTTAATATTTTAAGACTGCTATTAAGAAAATGAAAAAGAAATTCTATAGTTGGGAAGAATGTATGCAATTGCGAGAAATTAAGGTAATAAGATCATTATATATTGCTTAGTTATGATAATGTATGGTTCTTTTTTCAAAACGGCAGAGTTTGAAAAAACTCAATCACCCCAACATTGTCAAACTAAAAGAGGTAAGATGGTATGGAACCTAGTTATTTATTCTGCTTGTAATCGACCAAACAATTATTTAGGTCATTCGTGAAAATGACGAATTATTTTTTGTCTTTGAGTATATGGAAGGGAATTTATATGAATTAATGAAGAGCCGTGACAGATTATTCCCAGAATCTCATATTCGCAATATAATGTATCAAATTTTTCAAGGTTTGGCATTCATGCACAAGCATGGTTTTTTTCACAGAGATATTAAACCGGAGAATATGCTTGTGAAAGGAGATGTAGTCAAGGTTGCAGACTTCGGCTTGGCAAGAGAGATACGTTCCAAACCGCCATTCACAGATTATGTTTCAACGCGATGGTAATCTAATGTGGAAAAATAATAATTCTCACACTTAGTTGATCTATTTTGAAGGTATCGCGCTCCTGAAGTTTTGTTGAGATCAACCAATTACAATTCACCTATTGATCAATGGGCTTGCGGGGGAATATTAGCAGAGTTGTATACTCTCCGACCTTTGTTCCCAGGATCATCTGAGGCAGATGAAATATACAAGATTTGTGCAATAATGGGATCCCCAACGATGAGGACATGGCCTGAAGGAATAAAGTAAGTTCAGTCCATCAAGACATGTTGTCTGCAATTACATAGTGTTCAGATTAGCAGCTCAGATGCAATTTCGATTTCCTCAATTTGCTCCCACGCCATTAAACCAAATTATTCAGAGTGCTTCACCTGAGGGGTTATCTTTATTACAAGTGAGAGAACAATCATATCTAGATGTTTCGAATGTGTTGAGCTTTTTTCAATAGGATCTGTTGCTTTATGATCCACAACAACGTCCCACCGCTTCACAAGCATTGCAATACCCATTTTTTCAAGTTAATAATTCAGTACCACCCCCAGTTTCTACTTCTGATCCAATTCCGTCAACATTTACAAAGCGACCAATCCAGAAATCGGAAGCTGAAATCAAAGCTGATGATCGCATGTTTGCCAAAAAGGTATCACAAATCGCAGCAGGAAAGATTCTGTTATGATTCATTGTTTGCTTCTCAGGCCCAAGAAGAACTGGAGAAGGACCAAACATTTTTGGTTCCTGAAGTGAACATTTTACATGAAACCGCCGAGCCAGCAAGGGTCTATTCTACCTTTGTGCAAAATCGATTAGCAAACGAACCAGTTCAAGGGCCACCAAGTAATATTCCAACAGATCAACCTTTGCACCAAGTGTCCTACAACAGCACTATTGTGGACCGTGGTGATGATGTAAAACGTGATAAGGGTGAGTTTGGTGGAATTGATACAAAGAAAGTAGACCCCTTCAGCAGTTTATTTGATGATGATCTGTTGAAAGAAATATCTCAAGACAAGGATTTGATGAAAACTAAGACAGATTCAGTTGAATTTTCGGCCGGTCTCAGTCAACAACCCAAGCTCTCTACAAGAGCTCCTTCAAATTCAGCAACCAAGGTTTCAGATGAAGATTCTTTTTTGAATGATGCACCAATTAGCAGGTTAGATTTATATTTCCGGATTATTGTGGACCATTCAATCATTATCTATTTGATTAGATATACCAAACAAGCTAGGTATCAGCCTGGCCAACAGTCTACAACGGTTGGGCAGAGCTCGGCCATTCCATCTGGTGGTTATGGTATTGATAATGGAAACTATGGTAGTGGTTTTGGCAGTGGTAATTCAAATTTTGGAAGTTACACCGGTGCTGGAGTTGTTGGAGGGACCTCGAGTTCCGTTGTTAATAAACCATCATTATTGAGCAATGTAAACAACATCAATAGTGCTCCTGCCATTAATGTCGGAGTTGGAGGTAACTCTGGAAGCCGATTTGGTCGTTTGGCACAGTTTGGGGTAATGAACAGCGCCAATTCTAATAATTCGAACACGACCTCCTCTTCAAACCAGAGCCAAAATTATAGTCAGCCTTCAACTGGGATTGGGTATGGCAGACATAAGTTTTAGATTTTACTATCTAGTTGTTATATCAACTTCCACTAGGCATTGTTTTATATTTATGAACAATACTTTTATTTGGGTTTGAAATGTACATTTTCTTTTGGTTTTTTTAATCACAATAATATTCTACAATACGACGTAGAATAATAGAATTAAGGTTCGAGTTGAGTTTGATGGAATTTCATAATTTCGAGATATTTGACGGACTTTCTCCAAGCACGCACCCACCCGCAAATTCTCTTTACGGTATGATCATAAAATTTAAAAAGAAAAACTACCATATTTGGCATTATTAAGGATACCATTGAAAACCACTATCAAACAAATGTCTGACCAACAAGAAGCAAAAAAGTCAAAAGACCAAAAGCGAGCATTGATAACGGGAATTACCGGACAGGATGGATCATATTTGGCAGAATTATTGCTTGCCAAGGGCTACGAAGTACATGGCATTATCCGAAGATCATCATCCTTCAATACATCACGTATTGACCACATGTATCGTGATCGCCATGAGGTATGAAAACAACAACCCTTTCTTTCTGTTTCAACCAATTTGCTTTCAATCGTAGACCGGTGCTAGTTTGTTTCTGCACTACGGAGATCTCGCCGATTCTACAAATTTGTTCCACATAATCTCCACCGTGAGACCCCACGAGGTTTACAACCTTGGCGCAATGTCTCATGTTGCTGTTTCCTTTGAGATGTCGGAATATACCGCTGAAGTTGATGGTGTGGGCACCTTGAGATTGCTTAATGCAATTCGTTCTTGTGGGTTGACGGATTTTACTCGTTTCTATCAAGCTTCCACTTCTGAATTGTATGGGAAAGTGCGGGAAATTCCACAAACTGAGAACACTCCATTTTATCCTCGGTCCCCATATGGAGTAGCGAAGCAATATGCTTTTTGGATCGTCGTTAATTACCGCGAGGCTTACAACATGCACGCCACTAATGGAATCTTGTTTAATCACGAATCTCCTCGTCGAGGTCCAACATTTGTCACCAGAAAGATTACGCGCGCTGTCGCTCGTATTCATCGAGGTTTGCAGAAGACTCTCTTTTTGGGTAATTTGGATGCAAAGCGTGATTGGGGACATGCCAGAGATTATGTGGAGGGGATGTGGCGTATGCTTCAACAAGAAAAGCCGGATGACTACGTTCTTGCGACAAACGAGACTCATTCTGTTCGTGAATTCATTGAGCGTGCGTTTCACTGCATTGATGTTGAAATTAAGTGGATCGGCGAACATGGTACTGTGGATGAAATTGGTGTCGATTCAAAGGACGAGTCTCGTGTACTTGTCAGAGTAGACCCGAGATATTTCCGCCCAACGGAAGTTGATATTCTTATTGGTGATCCTGCAAAAGCTAAAGCTCAATTGGGATGGCAACCTACGACCTTATTTGCTGAATTAGTTGAAGAGATGGTCGCAGCAGATATTCGAGCAGTTGATAATGGCAAGGAACATGATTAAAAGGAGAGCCTTTTGAGCACTTTTTGGCTATTGGGAAAAGTAAACCGAAAAGTTTTTCCTTTATAGAGGCAATAAAAATCATTTTCCTGGAACAGCATTAAGTTAGACAAAGTTAGCATTACAATTTTAATTTAATAATTAAGATAAGAGCAACTATAACAAATACACTGTTCGAAATTCCATAGCTATTATTTATGAATATTTTTATTTCTTTAAAGCAACATAATTCGCTTTTCATAAATCCTGCTTAGTACAATACGGCTTCAGATTTTGTATACAACATCGAATCTGATCTGAAGTCAGTATGTACAATATCAATAAATAATACTTTACTTCTATAAAAGTACAAGTACAAGATACGAAGTACTTCTATTAGCTAATAAGCAGCTAAGGCCTAATAATAGCACAAATATTCGAATAATATTGTACCCCATAC
>JACCEA010631032.1_pt1 | contig 28706 bp, 30 predicted proteins | sample 7449851 | NCBI WGS metagenome assembly JACCEA01 (sample SAMN15323453, study PRJNA562643) | freshwater metagenome | isolation source: river surface water | place: USA:Blue River Watershed | collected 2017-08-18
AGCTGCTGCTCACCACCGCATTCATTGCGGTGGTGAGTGCTGCTCTTAGTGCGTTGATTGGTTTGCCCATGGGGTTTTGGATCTCTAGGCTTCCGGTCAAATTCGGACGTTTCATTTCTGTCTTGGTGACCGTTCCGTTTTTGCTTCCGCCATTTCTAATTGGCATTGCACTCTCTAGTTGGACACAAGGCATGGAAATAAATTCCTCAACTGGAATGCTTCTGGTCTTGCTCGCCCACGTCTTGATGAACTTCGGTTTTCTAGCCCAAGTGGTGGCAGCTAGAAGCCTAGAGGTGGAACAGTTAGATGCAGCAAAGTTAGATGGTGCGGGAATATGGCAACTCCGTCGCTACATCGAGATTCCACAGCTGCTCCCCGCCCTTGGTAGTGCCGCACTATTGGTTGCCCTTTATAGCTCGACATCATATGGACTTGTTCTTACCCTTACCGATGGCACGGTCGAGACCCTTGAAACCCAGATCGCTCAGGCTGCACTGCGCGATCTAGATCTCGTTACTGCCGGAACGCTTGCGATTCTGCAGACACTTCTCACGCTTTGCTTGTTTCTCGCGGCGAAAAAGTTAACTGCCGTTCCGAGTTCGATTAGTGAAATTCAGAGATCTAGTATCCCGGCGGGAATCACTGCAACAACTTTAGGAATAGTTTTCTCAGCTGCAATTGCGGCACTGCTTTTCGCAGTGATAATAAGATCGAATTGGGGCTCGGGTGTTTTTGAAAATCTCACCAATCTAACCTCTCGCGGCACTAGATCACTGCTGAATATTTCAGTGGTCGAGGCTGCAGGCAATAGCCTCAGAAACGCCTTTGTGGTTCTTGTGATTTCGCTCCCGATTGCTTGGGTGTTAGCTCGAAAACCCGGCAGGCTCATTCCGATTTTGCCTGCCGGAATCTCCCCTGTGGTGCTTGGATTAGGGACGCTCGCACTCGCCGGTTATCTGCCCCGTGAACTGACCAGTTCCTGGATACTGCTTCCACTGGTGCAGATTGTTTTCGCACTGCCAATCGCATATCAAATTCTTGAGCCGGCTCGAGCTGGCATAGCCAGAGACCAACTTGAAGCTGCTAGTTTGGACGGCGCTGGATGGATAAAAATAACTTGGTTTGTTGAAATCCCACAGCTTCGAAGGAGCATCTCGATTGCTGCCGCATTCGTAGTGCTCACATCGCTTGGCGAGTTTGGTGCTGCAAGCTTCTTGGCTTTCGGATCTAACGAAACACTTCCGATTGTGATGTTCCAACTTGCGGGAAGACCGGGTGGAGATAACTACGGAATGGTCATGACAGCAGCAGCAATTTATATTCTGCTAACGGCATGGATTCTTTGGATTATCACTAGGACCGAGCGTACTGAGCCCCAAGAGCATCCAACCGCTTAGTGATGGTAATAATCGACTCAGGGTTTTGATCAATCAAGATGAAATTGCGCTCCAGTTTGTGGGCAACTGCGCCGGTTGTGCCAGAGCCTGCAAAGAAATCTAGAACGATATCCCCAGGTCTTGAACTAGCCGTGATTATGCGACGAAGAATTCCCTCTGGTTTCTGAGTTGGGTAACCGGTTTTTTCCTTTCCGGTTGGCGAGACGATCGTGTGCCACCAGACATCCGTTGGGAGTTTTCCCAACTCAGCTTTTTCCTTTGTCACAAGACCCGGCGCCATGTATGGTTCACGGTCTACTGCCGAGGAATCGAAGTAGTAGCTCTTCGGGTTCTTCACGTAAACCAGGATGGTGTCGTGTTTGGCTGGCCAACGTGACTTACTTCTAGCACCGTAGTCATATGCCCAGATGATCTCATTGAGAAAGGCATCTCTTCCAAAGAGAGCGTCTAGTAACACCTTCGCATAGTGAGCTTCACGGTAATCAAGGTGCAGGTAAAGAGTTCCGCTATCACTCAGTAACCGCCACGCTTGTTCGAGGCGAGGCTCTAGAAACTGCCAGTAGTCAGCGAATTCATCATCGTAGGAGAGTACTTTCTCAACGACCTGTTCGTATCGAGCCCCCTTGAAGCCAAGCCGGCCGGACTCACTCACTCTTGAGGTGGACGTTGATCGCTTTTGCTCTCTACCGGTGTTGAAAGGTGGATCGATGTAAATCAGCTGAATGCTGCCTGAGGGCATAGATTTGAGTATTGGGAGGTTGTCTCCCGATAGCACTCGATTCACTGACACCTAAGAAGGTTAACAGCATGGAGCCCAAGGTTTCACACAACGCACAGTCACGAAGATTTGAAATTCACCTTGGTGATGAGCGGGTTGGTTTGATGGATTACAGCGTGCGACCAAATGAGATCCATCTGGTACACACCGAGGTGAATCCAGAGCACCAGGGCAAGAATCTGGCTGCAATATTGCTTCGCGAGTCGCTGGCGACCATTCGTACTGAGAATATGGGCAAGGTTGTCCCCGTCTGCAGCTACACCGTGAAGTACATGGAAAAGCACCCAGAGACCCATGACCTGTTGCTGAATCCGATCGAGGATGCCGTTGCTGCTTGTCGCTGGCCTGGAGCCAGCAACTAGTCCCAGTTGCTGGGAGCTGGTTCTTTCCCCTTCGGAAGCTGAACATCTGCCGCCCACCGCAAGACCCAATCGGGTAGCTTCGGCTCTTCACCTGGCCAACCCCCTGAACCATCCATCACTTCTTTTGGAGTGAGAATTCCCCAGCTGCGTTTCAGGAAACGGCCACGCATGATTGCTCGAGCATAAATCTCACCGTTTCTAACAAAGCGTTGCTCGATGTAGTAGGCGATGTCATCCCAACCAATGACCTTGGTTTCAAGATCAAACTTTTGCCAGGGCTCGAGGGACTTGCGATAGCTGATGGTTGAGTTCACAACGATCGGATACCAACCGAGTTTTCGCCACTTCTGCCAGAACCCAGTTCTCAACCCCTGGTCATAACGACCAAGATCCATCAGAGTGAGAAACACCCCATTATTCATGTGATTGTAGATATCTAGATCGGTAGGCCAAACCCTAAGTCTGATACTCGATACCTCGTCGATGCGTAGCTTGGATCTGCGCCTATAGGTCAGAACGACATACAGGATGCGAAACCAGAGTTTCACCAGATCACAACTCGATCTTCAGGCTTGAGGTACATCTCGCTGCCCTCTTCAACACCAAAGGCCTCATAGAAGATGTCAAGGTTCTTAACCACCTGGTTGCAACGGAACTCGGCTGGTGAGTGAGGGTCAGTCGCCAAACGCTGAATCGCAATCTCATCTCTACTGAGAGTTCTCCAGCACTGCGCCCAAGCCATCAAGAATCGCTGCTGCGCTGTGTAGCCATCGATAACTTCTGGCTCACGATCTCCAAGCCACAGCAGGTAGGCCTTCCAGGCAATACCCAAACCACCTAGATCACCAATGTTCTCGCCGATGGTGAGCTCACCGTTGACCTTGTACTTATCATCCAACTGTGCTGGAGACAGTTCGTTGTACTGCTCGATCAATGACCTGGTTCTGGCCTCAAAGGCCTTGCGGTCGGCTTCGGTCCACCAAGAAACCAGGCGTCCATCACCGTCATACTTAGAACCCTGGTCATCAAAACCGTGTCCGATCTCGTGACCGATAACCGCTCCGATGCCACCAAAGTTCATTGCCATGTCGGCCTCTGGTGAGAAGAAAGGTGGCTGCAAGATTGCAGCCGGGAAGACGATTTCGTTCAGCCCCGGGTTGTAGTAAGCGTTCACGGTTTGAGGGGTCATGTGCCACTCTTCACGATCGATCTTGGAGCCGATCTTGTTGGCGTGGTAATCAAACTCCCAGCTCGAAACGTTGGCAACGTTGGTTACCAAGTCATCACGTGAGATCTCAATGGAGGAGTAGTCCTTCCACTTCGATGGGTAACCGATCTTTGGGTTGAATTTGGATAGCTTCTCGAGAGCTTTGAGCTTGGTCTCTTCGCTCATCCAATCCAAAGCCTTAATGCTCTGCTCGTAGGCCTTGATCAGATAGCTGACCAGTTCGTCCATTTGAGTCTTTGACTGAGCTGGGAAATGCTTCTTCACATAAAGCTGTCCTACGGCCTCGCCAAGCCCTCCCTCAATGAGCGCAACTGCGCGCTTCCAGCGCGGACGGTTCATTGGCTGTCCGGTCAACTTCTGCCCGTAGAAGGAGAATCGCTCGTCGACGAAAGCGCTGGATAGATATGGGGCATAGGAACGAATAAGGTCCATTGCCATTATCAACTTGAACGCCTCGAAGTTGCCCTCGGTGAGGAGTGCAGATAGCCCATCGAAGAACGAAGGCATCATCACAACGTTGGAGTCAAGAAGGGTTGGCTTGAGCGATGCACCGGCGAGGTATTCCGACCAGAGAATGTTTCCGCTGAGTGCCTTGAGCTCGGCAAGGGTCTTTAGGTTGTAAGTCTTTTCCGCATCGCGAGAGTCAACTCGGTTCCAATGAACTTTTGCGATCTGCTCCTCGAGCGCGTAGACGGTCTTTGCTGCATCACTCGCTTCGGCTTGAGTCCAACCCGCGAGTTCGAACATCTTGGTCAGGTGAGGGAGGTATGCCTCGCGGATTTCCTGATACTTCTCGTCGGTGTAGTAGTCCTTGTCTGGAAGACCTAGACCACCCTGATATAGATGTACGAGGTAGCGCTCTGGGTTACCCGCGTCGTTATCTACGTATGAACCCCAAAGGCCCGAGACACCAGCACGCTCAAAGGCACCAATCATCTGGAAATACTCGGCGTAGCTACTCAATGATTTGATTCGCTCTAGCCCGGGCTTGAGTGGTGAAGAACCTAATTTCTCGATGCGGTCCTCATCCATAAAGGATGCGTAGAGGTCGCCGATCTGCTGAGCAACCCCGGGGCTTGGATCTTTTGCAACCTCTTCAATGATGTCTCTAACCGCAAACTCTGAGTCATCTCGGAGCATGTGGAAGGAACCGTAGAGGGCTTGGTCATCAGGAATCTTGGTTTCATCCAACCAACGGCCGTTCACGTGACGGAACAGGTCATCCTGTGGCTTAACTTCGTGCTTGATTGCGCCTAAATCTAGGCCTGGCTTCATCGACATACCCCTAGTCTAGGCACCTTTTTGCTAGTTAGACTTGGGTTATGGCTCTGAACAAAATCATCCTTTATTACTCCTTCGCACCGGTCGAAGATCCGAAGGCAGTGATGCTGTGGCAGAAGACTCTTTGTCAGTCACTCAACCTAAAGGGTCGAATCCTGATTTCTAAGCACGGCATCAACGGCACGCTCGGGGGCGACATGGAGGACCTAAAGAAGTACTGCCGCGCCACCAAGGAATACCCAGGATTTGGAAAGACCGACTTCAAGTGGTCTGAGGGAACTGGAAACGATTTCCCAAGACTAAGCGTCAAGGTTAGAAACGAACTTGTAGCCTTCACCACCCCTGAGGAAGTCAAGGTTGCCAAGTCAGGTGTGGTCAATGGCGGCAAACACCTCAAGCCTCACCAGGTAAATGCGTTGGTTGAGGAGAAGGGCGATGAGGTCGTCTTCTTCGATGGCAGAAACGCCTTCGAGGCAAAGATTGGAAAGTTCAAAAACGCTGTCGTTCCAGATGTTCAGACCAGTCACGATTTCATCAAAGAGATCGAAAGTGGCAAGTACGACCACCTGAAGGACAAGCCGATCGTCACTTACTGCACCGGTGGTATTCGTTGCGAGATTCTCTCTGCCGTAATGATCAACCGCGGATTCAAAGAGGTTTACCAAATTGAAGGTGGCATTGTTCGCTATGGCGAACGCTTCCGCGACAAAGGGCTCTGGGAAGGATCCCTCTACGTATTCGATGGTCGAATGAATGTGAATTTCTCTGATGAGGCCAAGACCATTGGCGAGTGCGAGAGTTGCTCAGGTCCTACATCGAGCTTCAGAAACTGCTCTGACCTTGGCTGCCGGGATTTGATCTTGCTCTGTGATGACTGCTCGGAGAACCCGGCAAACCTTGCCTGCAAACCAGAGCACACCAGAGGTAAGCGACTTCAAGAAGTTGGCTAAAGAAAAACCCCCGATCAAAACTGACCGGGGGTTTTCTATTTTCAACTAACCTCGGTGGCCGCCGTGGCCGCCGCGTTTTGAACCTCGGTCGTGGTCGGTTTGACCTCTGCCTTCGCCGTGGTGACCTCTGCCAGCGCCATCACGGTGCCCGCCTCGATCGCCATCAAAGTGGTCGCCAAGATTTGCCTTGGTAGCAGCTGCGACGGTTGCAGAGTACGCAACCGTTAGTGGCTTAGAGGAAGTGACTGTTGCGACTGAATTGGAGTCGACCTTGACGGTGACAATCGCTGGGGCTGAGCCATCAGATGGATACAGCGCGATGCGAGTTGTGGTACCCGCCAAACCAGCTCTCAGGCGCAATTCGGTGGTAAGCGTTGAACCACTCACGGCAACCTCAGAGCCATGGTCGCGGCCCTTGCCAACATGAATCCGATGGCTATCGGTCGGTGCGGTAGCTGGGGCTGTGGCACCCTCCGCTAGAACGTATGCGCTGAAGTAGGCACCTAGCGATACCTCACGGGAGCTAGTTACAGATGAAGGAATCCCGGTGATTGTCGCCGAAATGGTTGCGTGGCTGTGATCTCCTCGCTCGCCCTTCCCCTGCTCAACGCTCGGTGATGTGGTGGAGGATGCCTGGGACGGAATGGCCATAGCCAACCCTCCCGCTGTTATGGCGGCTGCTAACGCGATGGCCGCAGTAGTTGTTTTTCTCATTACTCTCCTTGTCATTTGGTGACAGGTTGAAGCTAGAGAGAGTTGATGAAAATCAGAGCGAAAGTCAGGGTTCCTTGCCCTAACTGCCAGCTAGCAATCAGAAAACTGCCTTGTCTGGCAATTTGCCTAGAGGAATTTCCACCTTTTGAGCTCCCAGCCGAACTTGATCGACATCAAGCGCAGGGCCACCACGGCAACCGAACCAATCAAAACTGTTAGAGAATCAGGCACCTGGAGGTAGCTCAGCAGAACCACGAGCCAGCCTCCGGTAAAAGCTAAAACGGCATAGGGCTGGTGATCATGGAAGGCTCGAGGCACCTCGTTCACCAGCACGTCTCGGAGCACTCCACCAACGGTTGCCGTTACAACACCCATCAACACCGCAACCATTGGGCTGGTACCCGAGATAAGCGCGATGTGGGTGCCGCCAGCGGCAAAAGCACCAAGCCCAATCGCATCCGGAATCAGAATGGCCTTCTCAGTTAGATCGATGTGACGGGATTTGAAGAAAAATGGCAAGACCAAACCAATTGCAATTAGGGCCCAAACCCAGAATTCCTGCTCTACCCAAAAAAATGGTCTGCGATCTAGCAGCACATCTCGAAGTGTTCCACCACCAAAAGCCGCGATGAATCCGACCATCACAACGCCAACCAGATCAAAGTGCTTTCTTGCTGCTTCGATGATTCCCGAGAGCGCGAAGCCAATCACCCCGATGATCTCGAGGCTGATGATTAGGGCTTGGGTGTTAATGGGAGTCCCCCTTACGTGCGCGAGGCGGGACTTGAACCCGCACGTCCTTGCGGACACTGGCACCTGAAGCCAGCGCGTCTGCCATTTCGCCACTCGCGCATGGCCAACAAATAGTTGGTCGAGCCAGATGAGATTAGCAGAGAAATAGCGGCCCAGGGAAGGGTCGCTGGGTAGACTTACCAGCACCTGAGCGCGCAAGAAAGAGGTCGCGGTTGAGCTTTTTAGAAAAGGCTGAGGAGCGCATTGAGCTGGCTGTCGGCTCTGTGTTTGCTCGGCTTAGTAAAGCTGAATTGCAGCCGGTTGAAATCACCCAGGCTGTCCGCCGCGCTATGGACTATGCCGCAGAACAAATAGACCTAACCAGAGTCTTAGTTCCACACCGATACCTGATCCTGGTGTCGGGGCCGGATGCGGGTCGAATCTCCCCAGCAATGCTGCTTTCAATCAAGACTGAAATTGCCATGCACGCCGCAAAGCAGGGTTATCGCCTTGCAGGTGAGCTGACCCTAAAGATTGAGGTCGATCCGAAACTGCCGCGCGGTCAGGTAAGGGTCGGGAGCTCCTCAGCTGGAACAGCGGTGCAGTGGCAAGCAGCACTTCTGATTGATGGCAAGAGGATTCCCCTGAACCGTGGGACAACCTCGGTTGGTCGTGACCAGAGTGCAGACATAGCAATTGATGACCGAGGCATGAGTCGAGTTCACTTCGAGGTTGCTTGGAATGACCAGGGAGCTGCTTTGAGAGACCGGGGTTCAACAAACGGGACTTTTGTCGACGGCATCAAGGTTCAAGAGGTCGCACTCAGCTCTGGAAACAAAATCTCTGCCGGTAGAAGTGAATTCGTATTTGAACTGATTGCGAGGGAATCCAATTGAGTGAACTCGCGCTGTTCTTGGTTCGCATCGGATTTGTCGCGGTGCTTTGGATCTTCGTACTGAGTCTGTTGTCGGTTATTCGAGCTGACCTCTATGGCCGCAGGGTAATTTCAAAAATCGCTCGCCAGAATGCGCCAAAACTACCCGGTGGTCTCGCGGGATCAGTTGCCTCGCTCGGGCTTGAAGACAGTGATGCTTTCGAGCCTACTCAGATTGCAATCCTCACCGGCAGAACCGCTGGGACAAGCCTGGACATCGAAGATAAGACCGAGATTCTGATTGGTCGCAGTGCCGGTTGTGACCTGGTGCTTAGCGATGAGTTCTCCTCAAATACCCACGCCAAGTTGATAAAGGTTGGTGAGGACTGGGTGCTGCAGGCTCTGAGTTCAAGAAACGGAACTTTCTTAGATGGTCGCAAGGTGACTACACCGGCAACCATCAAGGCGGGGATGACTATCCGCATTGGTACCACAAACTTTGAGTTGAGGGCATAGGCCTTGGCAATCAAAACCGTGGGCTATGCGGCAAGCGATATCGGTAAGCACCGCAGCTCAAATCAAGACTCCGGCTACTGCGGCTACCAGTTGTTTTTTGTCGCCGACGGAATGGGCGGGCACGCCGGTGGAGACATAGCATCTGCAATTGCATCACAGCGCATCGCCCTTGCCGATGCCAAGGCGGAGACCATCGAAGAGGCCATTGAGTCTCTAAAGCGTGCGATTTTGGAAGCCAATCAAATGCTCTCGGCAACCGTGGTTGATCACCCTGAGCTTGAGGGCATGGGTACAACCTTCTCGGGAATGCTTCGTCACGGCAATCAGATGGTCATCGCCCACATCGGTGATAGCCGCATTTACCTAGCCAGAGATGGTGAAGTCACCCAGATCACCTCGGATCACACCTTCGTCCAGAAGCTGGTTGACATGGGTCGAATCACTCCTGCAGAAGCTTTGGTTCACCCTCGTCGCAGCGTATTGATGCGAGTGCTTGGAGACGTCTCGGCTGATCCAGAGATAGACATCGCAATCCACGATGCGATGCCCGGTGATCGATGGATGCTGTGTAGTGACGGCCTATCTGGTGTTGTGCCGGAAGGCGTGATGAATCGAATCCTCACCTCAAAGGTGCCGACCGAAGAGGCAGCCGAGCTTTTGGTTGGCGAGGCGCTGGAATTTGGTGCACCTGACAACGTCACGGTTGTGATCACAGATGTGGTGCGCTCTGCGGTGCAAACCGAGATTGAACCGGCTGCTTTGTTTGTCGGCTCGGCTGCCAATGAAGTGGTAATCGAAGAGCGCAAGGGCAGCAAGATCCTGCGCCTGTTCTCACCACGAAGCCTGCTCGATTTGTTGCAGAGCCCAGAGGATCCGACCGAATACGCGCCAGAATCCGAGGAGCTACTCAACAAGATTCTCTCGGAGACCAGGCGCAAGATCAGATTCAAATCAGCTCGCATCATCGCCAGCTGGTTGCTACTGGCATCTGCGCTGGCCGGTATTGGCTATATCGCTTACGAATACACCCAGACCAGGTATTACGTGGCGAACTTTGATGGCAACGTCACGATTTACCAGGGAATTAGGGAATCTCTCGGGCCATTCAAATTCTCGAAGCCCTACTTCGTATCAGAGATTGAAGTTGATTCACTATCGGTTCTCTACCAAGACTTGATTGACCGCTCAATCTCCGCCGAATCCCTCCAGGATGCCAAGCGCATCCTCGATCAGTTGCGTGAGGCGCAGAATGAGTAACACCTCATTAACCTCAGCAATACCGAAGCTTCTCAAGGCAGTGCCTCGGTCTCGCAACTTTGAGCTCGTGCTCATCTTTTGGGTTTCCGGAATCCTGGCCTTTGCACTTGCCCAGATTCAGCTCGCAGTGCTTCAGAAAATGGATTTATCGCTGCTGTTTTACTGGGCGGTTCCAACCTTGGGTGCATTGCTGATCCACTGGGTACTTAGGAAGCGCGCGGTTAGTGCTGATGGCCTGATCCTTCCATTGGCTTTCCTACTCAACAGTCTCGGAATCTCGATGATCTATCGATTGGATTTGGCTGAGGCAGCAAGGGGTGGAGCCGCGCTTTTCGCGGAGCGACAGGTTTGGCTGACTGTTATCGCCATGGCTATAGCAGCGCTGATCATTTGGCTAATCCCTAATCATCTGGTGCTACGAAAGTTCCCCTACATAGCAGGGATAGCCGCTCTGGTATTGCTTGTCCTGCCTGCCCTACCGGTTATTGGCAGGACTAGAAATGGGGCAACGCTGTGGATTGGATTGGGTGATTTCACCTTCCAGCCCGGCGAGATAGCAAAGATCTCGCTGGCAGTTTTCTTTGCCGGATACCTGGTTTCCCGTAAAGATTCGTTAAGTGAAATTGGCTCCAGGGTGCTGTGGATGAAGGTTCCTAGAGCGAAAGACCTGGGACCCATCCTGGTGGTTTGGTTTGTGACCGTTGGGGTCTTGGTCCTACAGCGAGACCTTGGCACCTCAATCCTCTACTTCGGCCTATTCCTGGTGATGATCTACACAGCAACTGGAAGAGCCTTCTACGTCGGCATTGGCCTAACCATGATGATCACGGGTTCGCTGGTGGCATCTCGATTGTTCGACTATGTATCCAGAAGATTCGATGCCTGGCTAGATCCACTTTCGCAGGAGAACTACAACGCTGCCGGCGGTAGCTATCAGCTAGCCCAGTCGCTGTTTGGAATGGCAAACGGAGATGTGATTGGTGCTGGCCTCGGGGGTGGGTTTCCGCAGCTTATTCCGCTTGCCGAAAGCGACTTCATTCTTGGTGCCCTGGGTGAAGAACTTGGGCTTGCTGGAATCTTTGTGATTTTGGCGGTCTTCCTGCTCCTTGTTTATCGAGGCTTGAGGATTGCAAACTCTCACCCAGATGATTTCTCAAAGCTCTTAAGCACTGGGCTTTCCTTCGTATTGGGCCTGCAGGTATTCGTTGTTGCCGGAGGCGTGATGGGACTGCTCCCACTCACCGGACTAACCACTCCGTTTTTAGCTGCAGGCGGTTCCTCACTGCTAGCCAACTGGGCCCTAATCGCACTTCTACTTTTGGTTTCTGATTCCTCAACAAGGAGGGGTCAATGAATCGACAGGTGAGAAGAGTTGGCCTGGCACTCGTAGTGATGTTCCTGGCGCTGTTTTTAATGGCGAGCTCTATACAGGTGCTGAGGGCAGATTCTTTGTATGCAGACTCTCGAAACGTGCGCGCTTCCTATGAGACTTACAAGACTCAGCGCGGACCAATCCTGGTCGGCGGAGTTCCTGTGGTCGAGTCGGTCCCTTATAACGATGCCTACAGATTCTTGAGAAAGTACGAGTCAGTTATCTACTCACCGGTAATTGGTTACTTCTCGCTCTTCTCTGGTTCAAATGGCCTAGAGCGGACCATGAACTCATACCTCTCGGGGCAGTCATCGGCTCAATTCTTTGAGCAGATCAATGCATTGCTTGATGGAAAGCCGGTAATTGGTGCAGCAGTAGAGCTAACCCTAGACCCTGATATTCAGCGCGCCGCCTGGGATGCACTTGGAAATAGAAAAGGCGCTGTGGTCGCACTTGATCCCAGTACTGGAAGAATTCTGGCGATGGTTTCAAAGCCCAGCTTTGACGCTAACCAGCTAGCTGGCCACCTATACGCCCCAGTCGATGACGCCTACACCGTCTACGAGCAGGATGAGGATCAGCCACTTATCAATAAGGCGATTGCTGGAGATCTGTATCACCCAGGCTCGGTATTCAAGCTAATCGTGACCGCGGCGGCATTGGAATCTGGTCAGTTCACAACCGGAACTCAGTTCAGAAACCTAAAGAGTTACACCCTCCCCGGCACCACAACCGAAATCCGCAATTCGGGAGGTTCAAGCTGTGGTGCGGGAGACATCGTCACCCTGGAGGTTGCACTGATCAAGTCGTGCAACATCCCATTTGCGATGTTGGCCACCGAGCTTGGCGATGATCGTATTCGCGCAATGGCAGAGCTCATGGGATTCGGCACCGAGCTTTCGATACCGCTGAAGGTGACTCCGAGCTACTACCCAGAGAATCCAGATTTGCCTCAGACTGCACTCACTGGGTTTGGCCAGTTTGATGTCAGAGTATCTCCACTTCAGATGGCTATGGTCTCGGCAGCTATTGCCAACCAGGGCGTAATGATGCAGCCGCAGTTGGTTGAGATGGTGGTTGCTGCGAATCTAAACGTGCTTCAGGACCCTGAGCCGAAGGTGCTATCTGTCCCGATCTCCCGACTAACTGCCGGGTATCTCACTCGAATGATGGTGGACTCGGTGGAGGTTGGCGCGGGAACCAGGGCGGGTATCTCGGGTTATGCGGTTGCCGGCAAGACCGGCACTGCTCAGAATGGGCCAACAGATCCGTATACCCTCTGGTTCACTGGTTTTGCACCTGCGGAAGCACCCAAGGTTGCGGTCGCAGTTGTGGTTGAAGACGGTGGTGGTATCGGCCAGAACGGAACCGGTAACCAAATTGCGGCTCCAATCGCCAGAGCGGTTATGAAGGCGGTGTTGGAGAAATGAAGCCAGCAGTAGGCCAGCTATATGGCGATCGCTATCGCTTGAAGCTTCGAATCGCAATCGGTGGCATGGGTGAAGTTTGGCAAGCCGAAGATGAGCTGATTCTGCGCCAGGTAGCCATCAAGATTCTGAAAGAGGAGTACCTCGGAGACCCGCTGTTTCTGGAGCGGTTCCGTTCCGAGGCCAAATCGGCCGCTCTGGTTGAACACGAGGGCATCGCAAACGTCTACGACTACGGCGAGGACACCGGTAGTGCATACCTGGTGATGGAGCTGGTGCCCGGTGAATCTATGTCGCGACTTATCGAACGTGAAAAGCGCTTGGGTGAGGAGAAGGTTCTGGACATCATTGCCCAGACCGCCAGGGCGCTTTCCGCGGCACACTCCCGCGGGCTAATTCACCGTGACATCAAGCCTGGAAACCTATTGATCACCCCCGAGGGCAAGGTAAAGATAACCGACTTCGGTATTGCAAGGGTTGGTGATCAGGTGCCACTAACCAAGACCGGCCAAGTCATGGGCACGGTTCAATACCTCGCACCAGAGCAGGCAACTGGCAAGCCATCGACTCCCGCCACCGACCTCTACTCACTTGGTGTTGTTGCTTATGAGGCATTGGCTGGTAAGCGCCCATTCAGTGGTGAGAACCAGATGGCTATCGCGATGGCTCACATCAACGAAATGCCGCCAGCATTGCCAGAGGATATCGACCCTAGAGTTCAAAACCTTGTGCTCTCTTGCTTGGCTAAGAAGCCAAACCAGCGCCCGGAGTCAGCCAGCTCGCTGGCGATTAGAGCCGAAGCCCTGCTGCGGGAGAAGCGTCGGCCGGGATACAGCTCACCAAGCTACACAATTGGTAAGGATGAGACTGCAGCCACAGAGGTGATTCCGACCGACACCGCTCCACTTCCAAAAGCTCCGATTGTCTGGCCGTGGTTGGCAACGCTCGGACTCTTACTGGTGACTGCGGTTGTTGTAATCGTGGCGATTCTGTCTGAGCCAGATACCGAGTCAATCCCGTCCCCGAGCCCGACTTCTTCAGTCACCGAGGAACCGACCACGGGGTCAAGTACGGTATCCGCCGAACCCACTGAATCGCCAGTGGTTTTGATACTGCGATCAGACATCATCGGCCAAAACCTTTCAGACGTCACTGCGAGATTGACCGAGCTGGGCATGAAGGTCAACGCCATTCCAGGTGAATTGATACCGGGCACCGACCCCAGGGTCAGAACTGTGTATGCCGTTAGTCCAACCGGGAACATCGACCGCGGCACGGTGGTTGATGTGACTTACTACGTTGGTGAAGTTTCGAACCTACCCGTTGAGATTCCTGAGGATCCGGCAGAACCCGGATCCGAATCCGGCACGGTAATCGAAGGTGAGACAGATTCGCCAACCGTAACGGGGGATCAGTAAACAGATGGTTATCGAGTCATAACGGAATAACTGAAAGATAAAACTAAACTTTTCCAGGGCAGAAAGAGCAGTAGTGAGCGAAAACGAGAGACTGATAGCGGGGCGCTACCGTCTCGGTGCACTTGTTGGCCGCGGGGGCATGGCAGAGGTTTTTGAAGGTTATGACACTCGCCTCGGCCGCACCATCGCAATAAAGCTGCTCAAGTCTGATCTCGCAAACGACGCAAACTTTGAATCACGCTTCCGCCAGGAGGCTCAGGCGAGTGCTCGAATGGCTCACCCAACAATCGTTAGGGTCTATGACGCTGGAGAAGAAGAGACCATCGATGAAAATGGTCAGACTCGCAAGACCCCATTCATTGTGATGGAGTTGGTTCGCGGGCAGCTTCTTCGCGAGCTAATTCACCAGGGAAATGTAGAAATTGCCAAGTCTGTGCGATTTGTCTCAGGCATTCTTACCGCACTAGAGGTTTCTCACGCCGCAGGCGTAGTTCACCGAGACATCAAACCCGCCAATGTCATGGTGGTTGATGGCGACCAGGTGAAAGTGATGGACTTCGGTATTGCCAGAGCGGTGTCAGATAACTCAGCAACACAGGCCGCCACTGCTGGGATTGTCGGAACGGCGCAATACTTCTCCCCCGAGCAAGCTCGAGGCGAATCAGTTGATGCTAGAACCGACCTGTACTCAACCGGAGTAATTCTTTACGAGCTGCTCGCTGGTCGCCCACCATTCCAGGGTGAAAGCGCGGTATCGGTGGCCTATCAGCACGTTTCAGAGGTGGCCACCCCGCCTTCCCAGTTCAACCCCAACGTTTCGGCAGAGCTGGATGCTGTTGTGCTTCGCTCGATGAGCAAGAACAAAGAAGATCGTTTCCAGTCTGCAGCCGAGTTCCGCGAGCACCTATTGGCAGCGAGCGCCGCTGTGAGCACTGCACCTAGAACTCAGGTGATGGCCGCCGAGCCAACCGAGGTGATTTCCAGCCAGGCATCGGTTCAAACTGGTGAGCAGAGCGCTGTAGATGAAATCTTCAATTCGCTCCAGACCGCTCCGAGCCAAACAGTCGTTACCGAAACCGCCAAGCTGAATGCTGGTGTGCTGTGGGGGCTTGGAACAGGTGTAGCAGTGATCCTGGTTGGCCTTATGGTTTGGTTGTTCTCCCTCGGTGGCGCATCCAACCCGAGCGTCAACCCCGGGGGCATCACTGTCCTAAACGTTGAGGGTTCCCTGTACGACGATGCCTACAACACCCTGGTAGGCCAAGAGCTACTGGTGCTGCGCGTCTATGAGAAGAGTGACACCGTGCCCGAGGGTGTTGTTATAAGGCAGGAGCCCGTTGCCGGCACTAACGTTCTGGCCAATACCCCTGTAACGCTCTATGTCTCAAGTGGTGCTACTGAGGTAGTGGTTCCAAACGTTTTGAACATCGCCGAGGCCCAAGCGGTAGCGCTGATTGAGGGCCAGGGGCTAACCATTGGAACGATCACTGTAGTTTCCTCAGCAACCGTGCCCGAGGGTGTTGTAATTGCCTCCGACCCAGCCGTTGGTCAGCGATTGCCGCTGGGAAGTGTTGTCAACCTCACACTGTCAAACGGCAAGGTCTTAGTTCCAGACGTCAGAAACCTCTCGGTTCTCGAGGCCAGAAACATCCTGACCGCGGCAACCATTGGCTACACGGTTTCCATCGAGATCATCGATGCAGCGACCTGCACCGGAACTCCGGGCAGCATCGTTATCGAGCAGTCGATTCTTCCTGGTGAGGCCGCACAGCTTCAGAACATGGTGCTTTACGTGCAGTGTGTTGGTGGTACTACCCCGTCACCGAGCCCAACCCCGACTCCATCACCGAGCGCAACAACTAACGGCTAATTGGAGATTCGAGGGTTCAGCTGCTGAGCCTTCGCGACAGCGCCCTCGAGCCCGAGAGTTTCCAGCCAATTGGCAAGCATCAGGTATCCGCCCTCGGTCATCACGGATTCCGGATGGAACTGCACCCCGTAAATCGGCTTGGTCTTGTGCTCTAAGCCCATGATCACTCCGGACTCGGTTTGACCAGTAACCACGAGGTCTTCGGGAACAGTCTCATTCACAACCGCTAGCGAGTGATACCTCGTGGCATTAAATCCCTGGGGTAGCCCCTTGAAGATGGTGCTCTCCTGGTGATTGATCTTCGAGACTTTGCCATGCATTAACTCCGGTGCGCTCTGAACTGTCGCGCCCATGGCCTCAGCAATAGCCTGGTGGCCAAGGCAGACACCAAATACCGGATAGTCCCGCTCAAGCGCCAGCTTGACGGTTGGGATGGATAGTCCAGCCTCCGCCGGGGTTCCTGGCCCGGGGGAAATCAAGACCGCATCAAATTTGGAGATGAGATCTGGCAACTCGGCTTCGGTAACGGCATCGTTTCTAACCACCTCAGTCTCAGCCCCCAACTGCTGCAGGTAGCCGTTGAGGGTGTAGACAAAGCTGTCGTAGTTATCGAGAACAAGAATCCGGACCATTAGATAAATAGCCTAAACCAGCCCTGATAGGTAAACTTCTTCGCATGCCTGAATCACGTTCAAGACGCAAGCCAAAGTCCGAAGCTCCAGTTCGCCCGGTTGTACTGGGTGAGGAGGAAGCGGAGAACCCGACCTGGTACAAGGCGACCATGTTTGGTTTCATGATTGTTGGCCTTATCTGGATTCTCACCTTCTACATCTCAAGCGCCCGCTACCCATTGGGCAGTGCGACGCCAATTGACCTGTCGAACTGGAACATCTTGATCGGCTTCGGTATTGCGATGGTGGGCTTTGTTATGACCACCAAGTGGAAGTAGTTAGAACCACTGATTGATTTTCAGCAGCGTCGCCGCTGCTAGCCCAGCCCAAATTAGAACCAGGCCGAAGCCTCTTTGCAGGCTAAAGCCTGGTTTTCTATTTGATGCGTAGACCAGTGCAATCAACAAACCTGTGACCAGGCCACCCAGGTGACCCTCCCAAGAGATTCCTGAGACAAAGAACCCCATAGAAAAGTTGATCGCGATCAAGGCAAAGATCTGCGACGGGTTGCCGCCAAGGCTTCGAAGCACGATGAAATAGGCACCCATCAATCCAAAGAGTGCGCCAGATGCCCCAACCACAGGAACTGCAGGATCTGATAACCAAAGCACCGCCACCGAACCGCCAATGATTGAGGTTAGGTATAAGAGTAAAAACCTCAGTTGGCCAAGGAGCGGCTCAAGTTGACGGCCAAAGATCCAGATGGCGTATGAGTTGAGCAGAATGTGCCAAGGGCCATTCCAGTCGTGGACAAACCCAGAGGTAAGCATGCGCCACGGTTCAAATGGGGCAAATAACGGGGCAAAGAAAAACTGATTGGTGAACAGATATCCCATTGGGGATATCTGCCCTAGCCAAATCAATCCATTCAGCACCAAAAGTGCAGTGGTGATCGGTGCTTGCGTGCCCCTGAGGCGAAGCATTAGACCTTTTCGATAGTGATGCTTGTGATCACTACGTCCTCTAGAGGACGGTCACGACCATCGGTTGCAACAATGCCGATCTTGTCAACAACTTTGCGACTCTCCTCGTCGGCAACCTCACCAAAAATGGTGTGACGGCCTTGTAGCCACGTGGTTGGCGCAACGGTGATGAAGAACTGCGATCCGTTGGTGCCCGGTCCGGCATTAGCCATGGCCAACTTGTAGGAATCTTGGAAGGTAAGTTCTGGGTGGATCTCGTCACCGAACTGGTAGCCAGGGCCACCCATACCGGTGCCGGTTGGGTCGCCACCTTGAATCATGAAGCCCTCGATAACGCGGTGGAAGATAACGCCCTCGTAAAGGCTCTTTCCACTTTGAACGGCGCCGGTGCGAGGGTCTTTCCAGTCAATCTCACCGGTGGCGAGACCCTCGAAGTTGGCCACGGTCTTTGGAGCATGTAGACCAAAAAGGTTGATCTTGATGTCTCCGTGGTTGGTGTGCATTGTTGCGACAGAAGTGTGTGAAGTCATTGTCACATTCTGCCATGTCACAACCAGGTGAGGCCGGTCTTCACAAGGCAGTGGTTAGATAGCAGCATGAGCAATGTCGCTATCATCACTGGAGCCGGATCTGGATTCGGTTTGGACCTCAGCAGGGAGCTAATCTCCCGGGGTTGGGTTGTATACGCAACTGATAAGGATGAGTCTGTACTAGATACCCCCAGGACCTTCGGGGCAAAGACTATTCGCATGGATGTGACCTCCGATAATGACGTGAAGTCAGCGGTGAACCAGGTGATTGCCACTGAAGGTCGGATTGACCTCATGGTTGCCAACGCTGGATTTGGAAACTTCGCCTCAATCGAAGAAACCACCCCCGAAAAAGTCAGAGCCCTGTTTGATGTAAATGTCTTTGGCGTGGAGCGCTGCATTAGAGCAGTACTGCCACAAATGCGCAAGCAGCGTAGTGGTCGAATTCTGATGACGGCCAGCGTTGTGGCTCACGTCTCGCTGGTTGGTCTGGGTTGGTATGCCGCCACCAAACATTCCGTTCGCGCGGTGGCAAACGCGCTCCGACAGGAAGTTCGAGCGCTGGGAATCAAGGTTTCGGTAATTGAGCCAGGCACAGTAAGAACCAATTTCGACTCCGTTGCCTTCGGTCACCTAAGAGACTCAAGATCTATTGCCGATTATGACCAGGTTATGAACGGGTTCAACAAATACCTAGGAGGCATGTATAGAAACTCCCCAGGGCCAAAGCAGGTAGTCAAGACCATGGTCAAAGCTGCAACCGCCAAGAACCCGAAACCGATTTACCCTGCGAGCTGGGATGTCAGAGCTTTGAAGTTTGTGTTCTACGGCTTCGGTAGGAGAATCACGGATGCTGTAGTGCTGTGGCTAGCCAAGCACTAAAGCTTCCGATAGGTAGCTGGGTTGTAATAGCGGCGTTTACTGCCTCAGGCGTCTTGCACCTAATCAACCCTTCGGCATTTTTATTTCTCCTGCCCGAGTGGACTCCGGAACCAATATTGCTTATCTACATCTCGGGGGTGGCGGAATTGGCCAGTGCCCTCGGGCTGTTTTTGAGAAAAGACTGGGGTCGGCATCTTACGGTTGCTACCTTGCTGGCAGTCTGGCCTGCTAACTGGTGGTTTGCAATCGATGCACTTTCCGGGAATCCACTTCTTGCGTTGGTGGCCTGGCTTAGGCTGCCGTTGCAGATTCCACTCATCGTTTGGGCGTGGCGCAACCCTGTCTCGAAGCAGTAATTTTCGGCATCCAAGCCAATAAATAGCCAACGAACCACAAAATGTTGTGCGGCGTGACCAGAAAAACTACTAAATAAGGCTGCTTGTAGGTTTCCTCTAAAAATTGATGCGAAATCTTGAAGCTTTACGAGTCCAATTTGCCGTCTGTCTGATAAGACCCTGAGTAATGTGTTGATGTAACCGCTTTCAGCGAAAGGGGGCTAGGCGCAAAGATGCGTTGAGTCACTCACTTGACCACGCCCGCGTTAGGAATCTCATGGCCCACCCAATTACCACCCCAGAAATCGTGATCGTAGAGATCGATGCCCAAACCAAAGAGCAGGCCGTTAGGCAGCTGGCAGAAAAACTCATGGCCGCTGGGCGCCTAACTGGTCTTGATGAGTACCTGGCCGCTGTTGCAGCTCGGGAGGAGCACTTTCCAACCGGCATCGAGGGTGGCGTAGCCATCCCGCACGCACAAAGCGACCTGGTGACCATCCCATCTGTCGCGGTAGCTACCACCTCAAAGGGAATCGATTTTGGTGCCGATGACGGCGCATCTCACCTGATTTTCCTGATTGCAGCTCCAGCCTCGGGCGAGAACACCCACCTGGAGATTCTTGGGTCGCTCGCCCGCAAGATCATGCACGAAGAATTCCGTGACCGCCTTCGCGCGGAGACTGACGGAGCCAAAATTGCAGAAATCGTCACCCAGGAGGTACAGAAGTAAATGGCAAAGATCGTATGCGTAACGTCCTGCATTACAGGAATCGCCCACACCTACATGGCTGCTGAAGCTCTAGAGCAGGCGGGAAAGAAGCTCGGTCACGAGGTAATCGTTGAGACCCAGGGTTCTGCCGGCTCAAATCCCATCAAGCAAGAGGTAATCGACTCGGCAGACGCCGTGATTTTTGCAGTTGACCTAGAGGTCAAAGACCGTGACCGCTTCAATGGCAAGCCATACCTTCAGGTAGGTGTGGCAAAGGCCATGAAAGATGGTGTCGGTCTAGTCGAGCAGGTGCTCGCCATGGCAGCAGATGGCACCGCACCAAAGGTTGGCGAGGGCGCAAGCGCTAAGCCAGCCGAAACAAAGGCTCCTTCTTCAGAACCAAGCCAGAAGAAGGGTGGCTTCTTCGGAAGCCTATTTGGCAAAAAGTAAAAAATGCCCGGTCGGCAACCGCCGGCTGGGAAACGCAATGGAGCTATAGGAGGCCCATCGTGACTAGCGCAAGCACGGGCACCAAGGTTCGTCAATGGTTGATGACCGGTGTTTCATACATGATTCCATTTGTTGCCGCAGGTGGAATCCTCATTGCCCTCGGATTCCTACTCGGTGCTATCGGGTTTGGAACTGACGGCATTCACGCATATGACGCAGAGAAGATGCAGATTGCCGGTGACTACGACGTTCTAAACATCGGTTACTGGGCATTCACCATCTTCTGGTTCGGTAAGGCTGCTTTCGCATTCTTCGTACCAGTTCTAGCTGCTTACATCGCGTACGCAATTGCTGACCGCCCAGGTCTGGTTCCAGGTTTCGTTGCCGGTGCTCTTGCAACCGGTCTTGACGGAAACCCACTGGGAACCGGCACCGGCTTCCTCGGCGCAATCCTCGGTGGTTTCATCGCCGGTGGTGTTGCTCTTTGGATCAGCCGCTGGAGCGTTCCAAACTGGATCCGTCCGATCATGCCAGTTGTGGTCATCCCGCTACTTGGCTCACTGATCACCGGTCTAGCAATGGTTCTAGTTCTAAAGGCACCTGTGTCGGCCCTAATCACTGGCCTAACCTCATGGCTAAACGGTCTATCCGGTGGCGCACTAGCGATCCTCGGTCTGATCCTTGGTCTGATGATGGCATTTGACATGGGTGGCCCTGTAAACAAGGTTGCTTACACCTTCGCCGTTACTGGTCTTGCATCTGCTGGTGCTGCTGCATCCGCAACCGAGTTCCAGATCATGGCAATCGTTATGGCTGCTGGTATGACTCCTCCGCTAGGTCTAGCCTTGGCTACCACCCTGCGCAAGAAGGCATTCAGCGAGTCTGAGCAGGAGAACGGCAAGGCTGCATGGCTACTTGGTGCATCCTTCATCTCCGAGGGTGCAATCCCATTCGCTGCAGCTGACCCAGCTCGCGTTATCCCATCGATCATGATTGGTTCCGGTATCACCGGTGCGATCGTTGCCCTATTCGGCAACGAGCTACGTGCACCTCACGGTGGAATCTTCGTGTTCCCACTGGTTAGCGACTGGTTCACCTATGTTCTAGCAATCGCCATTGGTACCGTTGTGACCGCTCTGCTGGTCCTCGTTGCTAAGGGCATTGGTAACAAGGCAGCCTAAGCAATAAAACAAAAGCAAGGCCCCTGGAATCCCAGGGGCCTTCGCTTTGCTTGCTAGCATTCGTTAGCTAACTAATTTAGGTGGGCTGATGCACGTAGCGATCTTCACAGATCTGCACCCGATGAGCCTTGGTGGACTGCAAACCTCAGTTCGACTGCAGCGCAAATATCTCGAGCGCATGGGCGTCGAAGTCACCATTTTCTCCTCAAAGAGTTCTAAGGCAGAGCTCAGCGACAAGACCATTGTGTTGCCCTCACGCAAGGTCTCCCCAGATGGCGAATACGCCACCATGTTCAACGTGCAGCGGGCATACCAGGTTGCCAAGCGCGAGTTTGAACGAAGAAAAATCGATGTGATTCACCTTCAGGGCGACTTTGCCACAGCAGCAATCGCATTGAAACTGGCTCGCGAGTATGACATTCCCCTGATTCACCACGCCCACACCAATATTGATGTTGTGCTCGAGCGCATCTTGGGCAAGCGACTGAATGCCAGGTTGTTTGATTTTGCAGCTCGGCTCTACACCACCAACACTGGATTGCCCAGAACACATGTGGGCAATGGTTGGGAGTATATGGCCCTCACCTACCCCAATGCCGATCTAGTTTTGGTGCCGAGCAAGCACTTTGCCGAGACCATTAAAAGCAAGGGTATTGCCTCCAAGGTTGAGGTGATGCCAAACGGTGTGGACGATGACTCAGTTGCCAACATTTCAAGAAAAACAACTATGCCTGGTAAGCCAATTCGGTTTATCTGGGCTGGACGCTTCCTCAGAGAGAAGCGCTTGCTTCAGACCATCCGAGCATTCAAAAAGGCTGGGCTGGACGCCGAATTGCACATCTACGGAACCGGCCCACTGGAAAAGCCGGCAAAAAGCTTGGCAAGAACCCTCCGCGTCTCAGATCGGGTTAGCTTCTTCGGCCGCGTGGACCGAGATCAGATGATGCAGGCTTTCGCGGACTCAGATGTGGTGCTGCAAACGTCAATTGGATTTGAAACCCAAGGTATGACCGTCTTTGAGGCAGCAGCCTTTGGCACCCCTGCCCTTTGCTGCGATAAGCGCGTCGCATCGGAGTTGAAGGCCGGTCACTACTGGGTTACCGACGACGAAAGCATCGAAGCGTTGGCTGCTGCAATGCGTCAGGCCTATTCAGATATAGCTTCGGGAAATGCCAAACGTGATTCTTCAGACCCCGGTTGGCTGTTGCAATCTCGCCTTACTGCCAAGATGGTCGGCATCTACACGGGCTTGGTGCAGGCCAGACGTTAGCGACCCAGCACTCGAAGCGGCAATCGCAGAAGCTTGAGTCGTTTTGGAGTCCTACCCAAGGGTTCCAGCTCCGCAAAAGGTTCTCTTGACTTGGTGGCAAGCAGCACAAGCAGCACCCAGCCGGCCTCGATCAATAGTCTTGACTCGCTAAGTGATTGCGAGGCAATCACCAGAAAAGCAAAGAGTGGGTAGAGATACAGCGGATTGGTATGCCTTACCGCTACGGCCCATAGTCTTGCGAATACCGCGATCATTAGCCACAGAAGTAGCCCTAGACCCAGCACACCCAGCTGCATCCAGATATCTAGGTAGGCATTGTGGGCTTGGTACATCGGAACACCATTGATCTGAACAAGACCCTCGAAGGGCTCTACGCCCGGGATCCAGTAGCCAATCCAGCCCCAACCCTCCAGGGGTTTTTCGGTTATCAGGCCCCAGACCTTCTCCCAAATTGAGAATCTGCCTGTTGCATCCGGGGATCGATCCAGTAGGTCGAAAACAAGATCCCTAAACAAGATCGCAAAAACTACGACTGCCGATAGGAAGCCGATCGCGATTCGATAAATCCGATGGCGGGTTGGCTTGGGTCTACCTTCGGCAAAGATTGCAACCAGAGCAGCAAACGCAATCAGGCCCATTGCCACAGTCATTCCAGCACTCTTGGCTAAAAATGCCATGGTAATTGCCAGCCCCATGGAGGAGGCGGGTAGCCATTTGGATCGGTCAGTAACAATCAATTCAATTAGGAACAGCAGCATGCCAAGCACCGCCGTGAAAGCGAGGAGGTTGGCGTTACCCATCACTCCCTGAATGCGCTCAAATTGCAGCAGATTGCCTTGGACCCAGAGATAACTCGCGTGCGGGGGTTCATCACCCTGGTAATTCGGAAAGAATGGCTTGATGGGGCCGATGATGGCAGCCAGAACTTCGATTAGTAGCGATGCTAAAAGCAGGAATCGAACGGCATTGCTCAAGATATGCAGCAGCTGACGCCAACTGAACTGATTCGCTAAAAAGATTGCGAAGAGAGTTGCGGTGATCTGGAGCCCTAGAGTCACCAAGGTCATCTCTCGATACTGAGACCAAATAAGACTCAGCAGCATCAGTGCCATCAAACCAAGAAGTGGAACGGGTATTCGAGACAGAGTTTTGGTGGGGCTCTTAATGGCGAGTGCGACGATGGTCCAAATCGCTAGCGAGATAACCACAACTGACCAGCCAAGCCAGCCGATTGTGTACCGAATTGCATCTGGGGAAAGAATTGTGAAAAGACCAAGGTAGGCAAGCGCGGCGGCGGACTTGTATTTCTTAGAGGTACGGTCAAACGGAATCCGAATCGGCTGCGTGATTGGGATTGAGGAGGTGATTGACTTCGCTGACATTTTCTCTAACTGCCCATCGGGCTAGCTAAGAATACCGCCATAGACTTTGGAACATGGACCTTAGATTCCCAGCGATCACCGATCCCTCAGCCGTTCCCAGCCTGCGCTGGGGAATCATTGGCCCGGGTGGAATCGCAAAGGTCTTTATGGCCGCGGTTCAGAAACACACTAAGCAGCGAATCCATGCCGTAGCATCCAGAACTCCGGGCTTAGCCCGGTCGGTGAGTGCAGAGTTCTCCATCCCACTGACACTCGAAAGCTACGAGGAACTGGTGAACCACCCAGAGGTGGATGTGGTCTACATCGCGAGCCACATGAAGGATCACTTTGAGCACGCGATGCTAGCTCTTAGGGGCAATAAGCACGTGCTGATCGAGAAGCCGATCACCTACTTACCTGCTGAAGCTCGTGAGCTCCTCGCCTTCGCTAAATCAAAAGGCCTTCTTGCAATGGAGGCAATGTGGACTAGATACCTGCCCCAGTCGTACCTAATTCGAGAACTTCTGGAATCTGGTGAATTGGGACGGCCTGAACTACTTAGCGCAGCTTTTGCTACGGACAACCGAGCAATTCCAAGGCTTTGGCAAAAGGGTGGCGGTGGCATTGCCTTTGACATGGGCATCTATCCGATCGCTATCGCTCAACAGTTTCTTGGTAACCCAAGCTCAATCTCTGCGACGGGAACCGTGACTGAAACCGGGATGGACGCCGAGTCGCATGTGATTTTGGAGTACGCATCTGGAGCCAGGGCAAACCTGCTGATGTCTGGAATTGCCTCGCTCCCAATCACAGCCTCTTGCTCATTTGAAAGAGGTTTGGTTCTAATTGATGAGCCTTTCCTGGCCCCATCTGGGATCAGGGTTAGGGACAAAGAGTTCTACTTCACGGAAAAATCAATCAGGGACAGTTCTTCGGTTCAGGGGCACGAGGGCTTGAGCTACCAAGCAACTGAATTTGCACGTTATGTCTCAGAGGGAAGAGTCGAATCCCCGGTTCACACTCATTCCGACACTGTTGCCAACATCGAGGTGGCGTTTGAGATTACGAAGCAGCTAGGGGCAAACCCGTTTTAGGCGGTCTCTACTAGCTGAGCGACTCTTTGGGGAGAAATCCGAAGCAGAACTCCAATATCGCGCATGCTCAAGCCTTCGTTTCTTAGGCGAGACACCACGTCTCTGATTTCGCGCGATGCTTCTTCTTGAAGGCGGCTCGACTCGCGCATCTTCTCCTGGGCCTGCTCTAGATCACACATGATGCCAGGCATCGAGGTCTCAACTTTGACAATCACATCGCAGCGATCAACGCCCTGATACTCGTGAACCAAGTCTTTGATTTGCTCGGTTGCTAGGTCAAGGCGCTTGCTGGAAATCAACAGGTTGTCGAGTTCTGGGACTCGAACGCGCCAGGCTCCGGCCTTGCGTTCACACTCTGCTTTGATTTCCATTTTCAAAGAGTATCAAACCAAGAAAAAATAATGTAGGGTTGTCAAGAATTATCTAGTCCCTCTAGACAAAAGGAATTACATGGACATCTTCATCATCATCGCCGGCTTCGCTGTATCAGCGTTTACGGCTTTCTCGTTCTACAAAGCCGGTATGTTCAAGGCCACGTCAACAAAGGAAGCCCTGCTTCAGGCCGGCTTTGGCTGGATCGAGAAGATTCCTTTCGGTGTTGTCAGGTTGATTGCCTGGCTGGAAATCCTTGGTGCGGCTGGTGTGGTTATTGCTCCCATTGGTTACCTACTCGGCTTTGAGTGGGCAATCTGGTTTGCAATCGCTGCGGCAGCTGGTTTGGCTCTCACCATGGTTGGGGCAATCTGGGTCCACGCTGCACGTGGCGAGACAAAGTACACCTTGAAGATGAATCTCAACCTGCTGGTTGCATCTGTGGTAACCGGATTGAGTTGGTTGGTACTGACCCTGATTTAGGGGATTCTAAAAATGCGGGTCGATTCCTCGGCCCGCATTTGCACTTAATCTGGCAAAGTAAGTGGTGAAGGAGCGAAACATTGAGCAAAAAATGGACTTTTCTTGGGCATCACGCCCATGTCCTAATCGCCCTGGACGCAAATCCTGATTACAGAATCGAAGAATTGGCAACGATTCTTGGCGTCACCACTCGATCGGTTGTGAATGTGCTGTCTGACCTGGTTGCGGGTGGTTATCTCACCAAATCTAGAGATGGTAGACGCAACCACTACGAGATAAACCGGGCTGCGCCACTTCGACACCTGACCAGCGCGGATAAAACAGTAGGTGACCTGATCAAATATTTGGGTGAGTTCAAGTAATTCTCGGGAATTTAGGAATAAAATTTCAACAATAGAAATTTATTTCTAGTATTCGTCTTTCTAGGAGAATCTTGGACGTCCCAATTTGGCTCTGGCTCACTGTGTTGGGCCTCATCCTCGGCATGCTCGCAATCGACCTCTTCGCCCACAGGCACGCTTCAGTAATCTCGCTCAAGGAGGCTGCCTGGTGGTCAACCATCTGGGTGACCCTTGGCGTGGCCTTCGGTGGATTGATCTGGTACCTCTATGGTGCCGAACTCGGTCAGCAGTACTTTGCCGGATTCGTGATTGAAAAGTCCCTTGCTGTAGACAACGTGTTCGTCTGGGCCATTATCTTCGCCGCGTTCTCGGTTCCTAGGCAGTTTCAGCATCGCGTGCTGTTCCTGGGAGTTGTAGGTGCCCTGATATTCCGCGCCATTTTTATCGCGCTCGGTTACTCGCTAATCAAGAGCTTTGGCTGGATTCTCTATCTCTTCGCTGCATTCCTAATCTGGACCGGTATTCAGATGATGCTCAAGCGCAACCAGCACATGGACCCAACGGAAATGAAGTTCTACAAGCTTTTCCGTCGCTTCATTCCAACCGCTGACAAGTTCTACGGACAAAAGCTGCTGGTCAGAAAAGCAGGGGTTTTGTTGGCAACTCCGTTGCTGCTGGTGCTAGCTCTTGTTGAATTCACCGACATCATCTTCGCGGTTGACTCGATCCCGGCGATCTTCGCGGTCACAGATGAGCCATTCATCGTGTTCACCGCCAATGCCTTTGCCGTCTTGGGCCTCAGGGCTATGTATTTCTTGCTTGCGGATTTGATTCACCGCTTTGTCTACCTCAAGGTTGGGCTGTCAGTAATTCTCGTTTGGGTTGGTATCAAGATGGCCCTACACGATGTCTACAAGGTGCCAACCACCCTCTCCCTAGCAGTAATCATCTCGGTCATCGCAATTGCAGTGATCGCATCCTTGATCAAGACCAAGGGTCAAGGCCGTCATGAGGCGGAGGTGGAGCACAAGCAGCACTTCGAAATCGCAACCGACCAAGAGATGTCAGAACTCGAACCTGTGTTTAGAAAGCGGGCAAAGAGCTGATGCTGTGGGAGGTAGCGCTTCAGAATCTGACCTCGCCACCGGTCCTAGCATTCGCACTTGGGCTCTTGGCGGTCGCAATAAAGTCTGATCTGCGTCTACCGGAGTCTGTTTATCAAGCACTCTCGATCTATTTGCTGCTTGGTATCGGCATCAAGGGTGGAGTAGCACTCTCCCAATCCAGCCTCGAAGAGATCTGGCTGCCGATTATCGGAGCCCTAATCCTTGGAGTTACCACCCCGTGGCTGGCATTTCGGTTCCTGGGGTTCGCAACGAAGTTGGATGCCGTAAACCGAGGAGCGGTTGCCGCTCACTACGGGTCCACCTCGCTGGTGACCTTCACTGCCGCCCTGATTTTTCTTGAGGCTCAGAAGGTTTTCGTGGAGGGGTATGTCACCACACTGCTAGCGATCATGGAGATCCCGGGAATCATTGTTGGCTTGATGCTGGCTTCTAGAGGTCTAGGGAGAGCTGTCAACTGGCGGGATTCACTTACCGAGGTCATGACTGCCAGATCTATCGTGCTGTTGGCAGGTGGTCTCTTCTTGGGTTTGATTACTGGCACGGCTGGCTACACCAGAATTGAGCCATTTTTTGGCGCTCTCTTCACAGGAGTCCTCACCTTGTTTCTTCTCGAAATGGGCATTGTTGCCGGGCGCAGAATCCCAGACATCAAGTCAGCTGGTCTCGGTCTAGTCGGCTTCAGCATCGCATTCCCAATCTTGGCTGGTTCGCTTGGTGTTCTCACTGGTCACCTGACTGGCATGGGAATTGGCGGCAGCGCGGTTTTGGGAATTCTTACCGCCTCCGCGTCTTATATCGCAG